>CEWR01022811.1_pt1 | contig 64233 bp, 45 predicted proteins | sample 356321 | NCBI WGS metagenome assembly CEWR01 (sample SAMEA2621551, study PRJEB7988) | marine metagenome | biome: marine biome (ENVO:00000447); feature: mesopelagic zone (ENVO:00000213); material: "saline water (ENVO:00002010), including plankton (ENVO:xxxxxxxx)" | depth 790 m
TAACTAGTATAGAAAATGAACCTGGTACAATTCAGAAACTGGATAAAATCGACACCACAGACAAACGTACCGTTTTGATTACTGAAGACAATGATGAGTTGAGAAATTATTTAAAATTATTTTTAAGTCCTCATTTTAAAGTAGTAACAGCTAAAAGTGGAGAGCAAGCCATAGAGATACTTGAAGACGTAACACCTGACATGATCATAACAGATGTATCAATGTCTGGGATTAGCGGAATTGAACTTACAAAAACGGTAAAAGAAGACCCTAATAAAAAGCAAATTTCCATTATCGTAATGACTGCTCATACAGAGCGAAAATATCAAATGGAAAGTATTTTATGTGGTGCTGATGCCTTTTTAATTAAACCAATTGAAGAAGGCCTACTCTTGGCCCAGGTGAATAATATATTGCAGAAACAAAAGCAAAGATCTACAACCACAGCAGAAATAGAATCCACTGTTGATGCGGATGATTTTATGACTAAAATGGAGAAAATCATCGTAAATAATTTTCATAACACGCAATTTGAGATTTCAAATCTAATCGATTTATTAGGAATCAGTAAAACAACTTTGGCTAGGAAAATAAAAGCAGAGTCTGAACTAAACCCCTCAGCTTTCATAAGAAATGTTCGTTTAAAATATGCCATAAAACTAATGCGCTCTCATTCATTTAACATCGATGAAATTGCCACACATGTTGGTTTTAACTCAACATCATACTTTATAAAAACCTTTAAAATAAAATATGGGGTAACTCCAAAAGAATACAAGAATGAAAGCAAAAAGAAAAAATAGGATGGCAGTGCTAGTTATTATAGATTCTCTTGTTTAAACAAAGTGTATCTGACAGTACAGGATGGATTCTTCTCTGATTCGAAATATATTTGGGACACTGTACAGACAATCGATTGTACAGTTATTGAAATAAAAAATATTGATGAATTAAATCATTCTCATATTTAAGTCAAAATGTATTTTGAAATAAAAAACCATAAAACCAAATAAGCATATGTATCAAATTTTAAAAAGCTCAAAGCCTATTTTCAGCTTATCGAGTTCCAAATTATTCATACTCCTCTTTTTCCTTAGCCTTACTGCTTTCTCACAAGAAAACAGGGTTTCTGGAACTGTAACTGATATAACTGGAGAAATCTTATTAGGTGTTTCTGTTATTGAAAAAGGGACGACCAATGGTGTTGTTACAGATTTTGACGGAAACTATTCACTTCAACTAAGAGGAAACGCAGCAGTACTTGAATTTTCTTATGTAGGATTCGAAACTGTTGAACTAGTTATTACTGACGAGAGATTAGTAAACATTACTTTAAAACCGAGTTCAGAGGAACTAGATGAAGTAGTCGTAATAGGTTATGGTACTGTAAAAAAGAGAGATGTATTAGGATCTATTGGATCTGTAAAAAATGAGGAACTTATGGAATCTATTCCTGTTGATGCCCTAGCTGCATTACAAGGTAGAATCGCAGGTGTTCAGGTCACCTCTAATGGAGGAGCACCAGGAGAGTCTTCAGAAATCATTATAAGAGGTATCTCTACCCTTTCTCAAGGAGGAATAGGTCCTTTGTATGTAGTGGACGGCCAACAAGTAGATAACATAGACAATATAAATCCGAATGACATTGAATCTATTGATGTTTTAAAAGATGGGGCATCTGCAGCAATTTATGGATCTAAATCTGCCAATGGTGTGGTCATGATAACCACAAAAAAAGGAGAGGCTGGTTTTGTTAAAATAAGAGCTAGTGCACAAACTTCTGTGAGTGTATTCAATCAAAAAATTCCTGTCTCAAATAGCGCACAACGTAGAATATTTGAACTAGAGAGAACTACAAACACCTCTTCAGGAGGTTACATTCGTACTGCCAATGACACCTTAGACATTCGCACACAAGTATCTAATGACTTACAAGATATGATCACGCAAGTGGGGTATAAAAATCAAGTCAACTTTTCTTTTAGTGGAGGAAGTGAAACAACAAAACTTTACTGGAGTACAAGTATCTTAAAACAAAAAGGAATCGTTATTGGAAGTGGTTACGAACGTTTTACCTCTAGTCTTAAAGCTGATTTTGATGTAAACAAAGTGATCTCTGCAGGTACACGTACCAATATTACTTATCAAAAGTCAGAAGGATTTAGTGAATCTAGCGTATTTCGTAGTGTATCTTACCGTCAGTCAAACCTTTTAGTTCATGATTATGACGGTTCTTATTTTCCAATTTTTTCTGGACGAAGCAACCCTGTAGCAATTGCTGACCTTAGCAAAAGAGACAACAGACAGTTTAGAGTTTCTAACTACAATTATATAAGTTTTAAAATCACTCCTGAACTAGCTTTTAAAACTACTTTTGGTGTAAACTTTAATTACAACAAGCGAAATGATTTCAATCCATCAGCAACTGTTGATGTAACGAGACCCATTACAGGTAAAGAGCGGAATATCTTAACCTATGATTTTCAAAGTGAAAATTATTTCACTTATAAAAAGAAATTCAAAGGAGGACATTCAGTGTCGGGATTATTAGGTCTATCTGTTCAAAAATGGAAAAATGAAACCTCTACACTAGACGCCATAGCATTCAACAATGATTATATTGAAACCTTCAACAATGTTGGACAATACGACACAGAAGATACAGGGTCGATATGGAGAGAAAATGCATTGTCATCGGTATACGGAAGAGCAACCTATGATTTCAAAAAGAAATATTTCTTTGCAGCTTCTTTCCGTAGAGATGGTTCCTCTCGATTTGGTTCCAACAAACAGTGGGGAAATTTCCCTTCAGCTTCTGTAGGATGGAATATCAATAAAGAAAACTTTATGAAATCCAATTCGATTTTTTCTGACTTAAAACTAAGAGCTAGTTATGCTATTACAGGAAACGAGAGGATTCCGGATTATTTAAACCAAGCATTGTATTCACCTGGTTATTTTTATGATGGCGTAAACGGGATGGCTCCTAGCCAGTTAGGGAATGCTGATTTAGGTTGGGAAGAAACGGCTCAACAAAATTATGGACTCGATTTTAGCTTTTTTAAAAGAAGATTAAAACTTACAGTTGATGCTTATGTTAAAACAACAACAGACTTATTATACGCTGTAAGAATCCCAGGAGAAACTGGAATTCCTAACACAAAAGCAAGTTCTGGCCAAACTAGATTTACGACCATTACTGCAAACGTAGGCTCTGTAGAAAATAGAGGGTTAGAAATTCTATTAAGTGGTACGGTGGTTCAAGCAAAAGATTTCAAATGGTTTGCAAGTTTCAATATTGCCTTCAATAAAAACAAAGTACTCTCTTTGGCAGATCCTGATGGTTTTGAAACAGGTGGTTATTTTGTTGAGGTTGGTAAACCTATTGGAAATATGTATGGTTATAAAAACCTAGGAGTCTTTCAATACGATGAATCCAATGCATTTACAGATGATGGAGTTCAACTGACTCCTAATTTTGACGAAAATGGAGCTTTTGAGAACCATACTTTAAATGGAGAAGAATTCACAGGAAATATAAACCAATTGAAGTATGCTGGAAATGTACTTATCGGTGGAGATATTATTTGGGAAGATCAAAATGAAGATTTTAACATCAATGTTGCTAATGACAGAGTAACGATAGGAAATGGACTCCCTGATTTTATAGGTGGCTTTAGAAACACATTTGACTATAAAGATTTTGCACTCTCTTTCTTGCTTGACTTCAATTTCGGAAATGATATTTATAGAAATTATGACCATGTCAGAGACAAAAGCTCTAGTAGTTCTTATACCCCTGGACCCGATAGAATTCTTAATGCATGGCGCAACCCAGGAGACGATACCCATCACCCAAGTCTTAAGTCGAACAGAGCTAATAACAGATCTGGATTTGATTCAAACTATGTAAGTTCTGCTGATTATATAAGACTTCAAAACATCAATTTATCCTATCGTTTTCCGAAAAAAATATTAAAAAAAACGAATTTCCTTGATCAATTGACTTTGAATCTAGTTGCAAACAATGTATTCACTTTTACGAATTACGAAGGATACAATCCTAGTTTAGGTTCTAGAGGAGTCGCATTACAACCGGGATGGGATAGTTTGAGGTATCCAAATAAAATCGAATTTGTATTTGGAGTAGTCGCTCAGTTTTAAAAATTTAAAAAAAAATTATGTTCATACTAAAAAATAAAAAAAACATAGGAAGCTTAGTATTGGGTGCCTTACTCTTTGTACTCAGCTCCTCATGTGAAGATATCCTAGAAATTGATCCTGTAAGTGCCATTCCAGATGCTGTCTTTTGGCAGAACAATGAAGATGCTGAGTTAGGTGTCGTTGCCATTTATGATGCCATGCAATTGACCTATCGTACGAACCATTTTTTATGGGGAGAGTTTAGATCTGATAATTACGACGTTTCTGATCAGCCAAATGCTGATATTGAGTCTCTAATTACAAATACCTTAACACCTGATTATGAGCTGTACTTAGCATGGTTTGAATTTTACAGTATGATTTTAAGAGCAAATACTGCCATTGAAAAAACACCAACCATTTCAAATTATGACAAGAACCTCTTAGGAGAGGCGTATGCATTAAGAGCTTATGCTTATTTTGATGCCTATAGAATTTGGGGAGGAGTTCCTATATTCGATACCGCTTCACTGGAATTAAACAGTGACTCGTATAAAGCAAAGTCTTCCCCGCAAGAAGTGCTAGATTTGGTACAATCAGATATCGCTCAAGCCAGCCTTCTTATGTCAAGAAAAAGCAGTGACCATCGTTTTTCTATCGCAAGTTTACTCGGTTTTAAAGCGAAAGTAGCGATGCACTTGCAACAGTATGCAGAAGCGAATGATGCTTTACAAGAATTGATAGATTTAAATTTATATTCTTTAACAACAGACAGAACCTCATGGAGAACCTTATTTATAAACGACCCTGAAGAATATCCTGGCGAAGGACAAGAAGGTACTGAATTGATTTGGACTTTAAACTTTGACTTAACGGATGATGGTAATGGAGCATCAGGTATCTATTCTTTGTTTTTTCAAGGAATTTCAACCCATTGGGTTTCACAATCCGTGAATACTAAATGGTTAGAGACCTTTCCTACCGACCAAACGGAATGGGAGGCTAAATACCCAGGTGTACCACCACATACTAAAGATGGAGTAGATTATTACGGAGATTGGCGTTATCATGAAACAGTAACTGAAGCGGGTAATGGTCCTGAAGATCTTCGCGTATCAAAATATGCCAAAAAAAGTTATTCTAAATTCAATGACGATACAAACATTGTATTGATGCGTTATGCAGATATGTTACTGTTAAAAGCAGAAGCTGAAAATCAATTGAACAATGGCCAAGGAGCTATAGATCTAGTAAATGAAATACGTATTGCAAGAGAATTGCCCACTGTTCTATTAACAGAATATTCAACTCTAGAAGAGAGAGAAAATCTAATCTTAGACGAAAGACAGTTTGAATTATTCGCTGAAGGTACAAGATGGTGGGATTTGTTGAGAACAAACAAAGCAGTTGAAATCTTAGGACCTATTAACGGCTTAACAACAGAAAAAATTGTGTGGCCTATTTATTTTAGACATTTGATTGATAATAATAAATTGGAACAGAATGAAGTGTATAAATAAAAAAGTGATCATGATAAAAAAAACACTATTTACGATAACAAGCTTCCTTTGTATCTTTTTAGGAACTGTACTTACTGGTTGTGATTTAGAATTACAAGATGGTACTGAATACGACTCTGGAATTGAACCACAAGTTACCTTTGGTGAAATGACTGCTTGGGAATGGCTGCAAACCAATCCGAATGATGAATTTGATTATATGATTGAAGCCATTGAACTCACAGGTTTGCAAGATGAATACAACAGTTTGACTTCGGAAAGAACGTTTTTTCTAATCAAAGATACTGGATTTACACACAATGCAGGTGTCTTAAAGCTTGAGTTTGGTGATAAATCCATTCCTTTGGAAGACGTAGATGTGGACAAATTAAGAAATATTATGATGTATTATATACTAGACACCTATGTAGACCAAGGACCAGATAATTTGGTGGTAGTGGATAGAGATTATCCGTTTAACACCTTGTCTGAAGATGTAAATAACAGCTACTTGACAATAGGAAGAAATTGGAGTTTTCAATTGAGAATTAATTATTCTGAAGATATTACTTCGCCAACAAAAAAGAGCCAATCGGTAAGACTTCATAATTATATCTTTTCAAATGGAAATGCCGTTGCACATTTGATGGAACGTCATATTAGATTAGCGCCATTTCAATAATCAATACAATTGGTACCAACACCTTATATCAATAAATGAAAAACATTCTCACATTCTTTTTTGGACTTCTTTTTTTAGTGCCTGTAAAACACGTTTTTGCTGTTGAAAACACAGGTCTTAAAAAAACGGTCATATCCTCAAAAAAGACCCAATCACCAAGGCCAAATATTATTTTCATCTTGACCGATGATCAACGGTGGGATGCTATTGGCTATGCTGGCAATAAACTAGCGTATACACCCCAAATGAACAAACTAGCAAAACAGGGTGTGTTTTTTAAAAACACTATTGCCACCACTCCTATATGTTCAGCAAGTAGAGCCAGTATTTTAAGTGGAATGCAAGAGCGTACACATAAATATTCTTTTCAAACGGCTGATATCAAGGAAGAATATATGAAAAATGCGTTTCCTAAACTATTACGAGATGCTGGGTATTATACGGCAATGTATGGGAAGTTTGGCGTATCCTACAACCATTTAGATGTGTTGTTCGATGACTATGAAAAGTACGATTTATTGTATAGTAAAAAAGACAGATCCAGCTATTACTTCAAGACCATAGACAAGGACACCGTGCATTTGACACGATATACCGGTCACAAAGCGTTGAAGTTTCTAGACAACACGCCAAAAGACAAACCCTTTTGTTTGCAATTGAGTTTTAGTGCTCCACATGCAAGCGACAATACGGAAGAACAGTATTTTTGGCAAGAACCCTCTAACCATGTTTTAAAAAACGAAACCGTACCCGCTGCAAGTTTAGGCGAACAGAAATATTACGATGCGTTGCCACAAATTGTAAAAGATGGCTTCAATCGTTTCCGTTGGGGATGGCGTTATGATACACCAGAAAAATACCAGCACAGTGTAAAAGGCTATTATAGAATGATCGCCGGAGTTGATTATGAGATTGAAAAAATTCGTAATAAATTAAAAGAACAAGGTCTCGATAAAAATACGGTGATTATCTTAATGGGTGACAACGGACAGTTTTTGGGTGAAAGACAAATGGCGGGGAAATGGTTGATGTATGAAAACTCAATCAAAGTGCCTTTGATTATTTATGACCCGCGTGTAAAAAACCAGCACAAAGACGTAGACGAAATGGCTTTGAATGTAGACATTCCTGCCACCATCTTAGATTTGGCACAAATAGAAAGTCCAAAAAGCTGGCACGGAAAAAGTTTAATGCCTTTTATCAATAACAAAAATGCAACACTCGGTAGAAATGCCGTCTTGATAGAACATTTATGGGAGTTTGAAAAAATACCGCCAAGTGAAGGTGTTAGAACAAACAAATGGAAATATTTCCGCTATGTGAATGACAAATCTATTGAAGAATTATATGATTTAGAAAAGGACCCCAAAGAAATAAATAATTTGGCAAAAGATCAGAATCACAAAACCACTTTAAATAAGTTGAGAGCAACATGCGAGCGCTTGATTATTGAGAAAAAAGATCCGTATTCATCGGTTGCAAAGAACTTAAGCGTCAACTTTAAAAAGGACATTCATACCTTAGTCTCTTCACCTCAAAAACTTAAATTTGGATGGCACCTTCCTAAAGAAGCAGGATACCAATCTGCTTATCAAATTTTGGTAGCTTCGACACAAGAAAAATTAGACCAGAATAATGGAGATCTATGGGATAGTGGCCAAGTAAGAGGGACTTCTTCAATAAATAATTATTACAAAGGAACTGCATTACAAAAAGGGACTAGATATTTCTGGAAAGTAAGAATGTGGGATTCAGACAATAGATTGAGTAACTACTCAGCGGCTAAATATTTTGAAATAGCACTGACTAAAGAGTCAATTTTAAAAACAGAAATCTCAGAGGGAGCGAGTTCTTTTTCTAGTAATGACATAGCTCTAAACACAATTTGGAACAGCTCTAAAGCTGCTATGTTAAAAACAGCTAAGCATTCTATAAATAATGAGAACCCAGCAATCGCATATAGCAATCAATTGGCATTGTATGTATTGTCTAATGACTATGCAGTTGTTCGAAATGTGATTGAAAAGCAAATGCAATCGTTGACTACCGATGCTAAAAACACTATGTATGTGTCTTTAATGATCGCTGAAGATTATAAATACACTGGAAATACTGAATTGATTCGTAAGTATTACGATGTTTTAAAACAACAGGCTACTCAGAACACACCAAGCAAAGACGGATTGGTCAAAAATATTTCTAAAAAGAAAACTACTCTTTATAACTGTTATGCTTTTAAAAATAACGAGTTGCTTTCTCAGTTTGCCAAGATTTTAAACAAAGAACAAGATGCCTTAGACTTTGAATTAGCGGCTTTACAAATTAAAAGCGCTCTTCAAAACGAGTTGGTCAATTCCGAAGATTTATTTATTCCATCTCTCGGAGCTAAAGAGTCGTCCGTTACGGCGAATATTCTTCCGCTCGCTTTTGATCTAGTAAAAACCGAAAATGTAAAGAACACAATCGTATATATCAAAAAAAATAAAAGTGAAATACAAGACAAAGACTTGTTGTTTTTGTTCCAAGTATTGTATGCAACTAATGAAGGGGATTTTGCGGATAGCTTCTTAAAAGAAACCTTGAGAAATGCAAGTACAGCTCGCACAAATAACATTGCAGCAATCTTGTTTTCAAGAAACCTATGGGGCATTCAACCCAAAGCACCTGGGTTTGCTATTGCAACTATAAAGCCACAATTAACCACAGTATCCACTAGTGAAATTTTAGTCCCTACAAGTAAAGGAGCAATAAAAGTAACATATGAATACCTCTCTTTTAGAAAACAAATTTACACCGTTGAAATCCCTTCCAATATGGTTGGAGAATTTGAAATGGAATTTTCTCAAGAACATATCGTCAAATTAAATGGAAACAAAATATCAACTTCTTTTGGAACCATCCGTTTGACACCAGGCATCAATACGATTGAATTGATCATAAATACTTTTTAAACATTTACTAATAATTAATTAAAACCAACTATCATGATGAAAAAATTACAATTAATGACAACAGCAATCTTATTTTTAGTGACAATTACTATACAAGCCCAATTCTCAGGAGAGGGTTTATACAGAATCACTTCTTATCATAGCACAGACTATGTTTCTCATGAGACACCATCTAGAGTGGCAAGCACAAATACGATACTTAGTCAAGCTTCTATGAGTACAAATACAATTTTTCAATTCGTTGAAAATAGTGCGGGTGTATATAATATTCTTACTGAAAATGGAGAAAGAATACTAACTCGTTCAAGTGCTACAAATGTTTTTTCTAGACCAAATACTGAGATTAATAGAGCAAAAGGAGACTGTCTCTTTACAATTACCAATTCTTCTATATATGAAACTTATTTAGACGGTACAACTGGAGCACCATATGCATCTGGACAAACTTATTTAATGTCTAATACTGCAGACGGAGATGAACTGAAGCAATTAAAAGATCATACAAACGCAAATTTAAGAACTTCTACAAGTACCATTGGTAGTGTTGTAAAATGGTATCTTAAGTTTGAAGCAAGTTTAGGAGTGAACGACTATAAGCAAACAACCAATGGGGTATACCCAGTTCCAAGTTCAGATGGGATTTTCAATTTAAAAGAAAAAGCAGCTTGGTCAGTTCATGCGATCACAGGAGCTTTAATTGCGCAAGGAAATGGAACTAAAATTGACATTTCAAATGCTCCAAATGGTGTGTATATCTTACGTTTTAAGGGTGTAAGCAAAAAAATAATTTTTTAGTCTTTCTTGAAACTTTTATAAAACAGAATACTTCGTTTTAGACGGAGTATTCTATATAAACAAACCATGAATCACCCATTTAAAAGAAAGATAAATATGAAAAAATTACATGTAATTGCAACAGCAATACTATGCTTTGCAAGCTTTGGAACGCAAGCACAATTTTCTGGAGCAGGAAACTATAGAATCGCGAGTTATGACAGCCAAGAGTATATTGGATATACACCTGGAGGCGAAGACAATAAAGTTTTTATCCAAAAAAAAGCAAATAGCAATACCATCTTTAAAATTATTGCCAATGGGGACAACTATAATATTGTAACGGAAGACGAGTCTAGAATTCTAACAAGAACAACAGGAACGAAAGTTTTTACACGACCAAATACAAGTAAAAACAAAAAAGACCTCGATTGTTTGTTTTCAATCCCTGAAGCGGATGTTCGTGCAACGTATAATGATAAAAAAACACTAGCTCCTTATACATCTGGTCAAACGTATTTATTTACAAACACACCTGGAAAACATAACAACGTTGAAAAACCTTGTGTTCTTGGAAGCATAAAAGCACATGCAGCAGATAATACTGTTAGAACCTCTAAAAGTACTATTTCTTCTGTTGTGAAATGGTATCTAATAGCACAGTAATTGAGAATGCTATAAGATCTAAGAAAAATAATTCTTTTAGATTTCAAAAAAAATCACAACGCTATTTCAAAGAAATACGCATAACCAAAAGCTGTTTGTTAATTCAAATAGCTTTTTCCATAAAGTAAATGTACTTGCCTGTCTGACAGTGCAGGATACTTCAATAAACGATATCATCTATATTTACAACCTATTACAATTGAATTTATTATCAATACATTCTAAATTAAAAGCACCATTCATAATTTAAAACCAAAACCATGAAAAAAAAATTACATTTAATTACAACAGCGATACTCTGCTTAGTGTCTTTTGCTATACAGGCGCAGTTTACAGGAGATGGTTTTTATAGAATTACCAGTTATGACTCGAATGAATATATTTCTTATGTTATTCCAACAAGTACAGCTACCTTACAAAATACAGAAACTGAAAGTACAGCAGCAACCAACACCATTTTTAAATTTGTAGAAAACACTTCAAACCCAGGAAAATATAATCTTATCTCTGAAGATGGAGTACGTGTTTTAGCACGTTACAATGGTCAAACAAGAGCTAAAACAAGAGAAAACACCTCCCTGAATCGGGACTTAGATGATTGTTTGTTTACAATTTCAAACTCAAGTACTTACAGCACTTATAAAGATGGCACAACTGCTGCACCTTATGGGGCGGGGCAGACCTATTTAATTACCAATACTACTGTTGGAGATGCAAGCGCGCTGCAGCTAAAATATCATGATACCAACGATATCAGAAGTTCTAATAGTACAACGGGAAGTGTTGTCAAATGGTTTATTGAGTCAGTACCAACAACTTTTGTAGGTGAAGGGCAATACAGAATTAAGAATGAATCAAATACTGGTAACTATTTTACTTATGCTACTCCAACAGCCACTGAAAACAATATTCTTCTTACGTCGAATGATCCAGTTGTAACTGAAACTATTTTTAATATAACTTCCAATGCTACAAATTCAGGTAAATACAATATTCTAACTTCGGATGATGTCCGATTTATTGCCGTTGGAGGAGGTTCAGCAACTTCCCCTTTAACCAGAACAGTATCAAGTAGTGATGTTGACGCTGCCGTTGCTGTTTTTGATATTGTTCGCCAAACTGCTGACAGTTACTCATTGGGCTTCACCTTTTCAGCAACCGATAAATATCTAATAGACAATGGAAATGATGATATAAAGGTTGGAGCAGATCCTACAGACCCTTTGCAAAGATGGGTTTTTGAATATGTAGGTACATTACCAACAATATCTGTTGACGACATAGTAGACACAAAAATGTTAAAAGTGTATCCAGTGCCTAGTTTAGATGGGATCTTCAATTTACCAAAAAGTGCAGCTTGGTCTGTATATGCAGTTACAGGTACTTTGGTTGCTGAAGGAAACAGTGCTCAAATAGATATTTCAAATGCTCCAAAAGGTGTGTATATCTTACAATTCAATGGAATTACAAAAAAGATAATTTCTCAATAAACACACAAAACATAAAAAAATTAAAAAGTGTATTGGGAAACCAGTACACTTTTTTTTATATTCACAACTATTATGAAAAAAACATATCTCTCTTTACTAATCACATGCTTGCTTTCTGTTTCTTTAACAGCACAGCAGCAACAAACAAAAGCATTTAACAAACTAAACGATTCCAAAAATTGGCGTGTGTCATTTGATGACAGTTGTACCGAAGATTGGCAATCCAATTGGTTTTTAGACGGACTAAGAGCGGATTTAACGAATACTAACGACGGAATGGTGTTCAGCGCCGGTACGGTGAATAGAGACGATGGTTGCCATGCAGTATTATGGACAAAAGAATCGTTTAAAGGAGCTGTTAAGATTGAATACGACTATACAAGAACAGATGCTAGAACTGTCTGGGTAAATATCTTATATATTCAAGCCACAGGAAATGGCGAGGGACCTTATTTCAAAGACATTTCAGAATGGAATTCCATGCGAATCATTCCCTCTATGCGATACTATTTCAATAATATGAATGCATTGCAAGTGAGCTATGCTGCTTTTAGAGGTGACAACAGAGATCCTGAAGAAGATTATATGCGCCTGAGACAATACCCATTAAAGAAAGGAGAGAATTTTCAGAAGTATACCGAAATTCCTTCCGCATATTTCCAAACAGGCTTGTACAAACCTGGAGAAACCTATCATATCACGGTAATCAAAACTAATGACACCCTATTTTTTAAGGTTACAGGAAACAATGTAGAAGAACTATTTTCTTGGAAATCAAATCGCATAAAAGAAGTTACTGAAGGACGGATTGGACTTAGACACATGTACACTAGATCTGCGATGTATAAGAATTTTAAAATCTATCAAGCTAAATAAGGAGTTACTATACAAACAATGCCCCGTTTCGTCATCCGACGGAACGGGGCATTGTTTGTAGTATCAAGTAGAAAGTATCAAGTACATAATTAGGCTAGTTCAAAATTCATTTGTTTTCCCAAATAGCCAATAGTTCAATAGTCGCAGCAAACCCTTCCTTTTAGGCCAAGGAAAAGGATTTACAATCTCCTGACCACCGGCTGCTGAGCAAAACACTCTAAGACTAAAAGACTAGACCTGTTCGTCGAAGCCTAGGAAAAAGAAACTCTAAAACTCAATAATATCAAGACAAAAAAACTGCCTAAAAATTTCTTCCTAGACAGTTTTTTTTAATGAAATTAATTATTATTCCTTCATTCTTAACTCCACTAACTCCTTACTTCTTAACAACAATCTCTTTAGTCGCATTAGAACTAAAATCAATAGCAACATCTACATAAGCCCCAAAAGAGTTTCCATCGGTAGCCGTGACTTTTAATTTCCCAACCTTAAGCTCTAAGCCTTCACCTATATAAGCACTCTTCAGTTTGTTTTTCTTAGTAAACGTTAACACTGCATAGCGGCCTTTAAAATAGACCTTGTATTTTTTGTCTTTGTATTCAGACATATTATTTTCTTGTACGATGATATGTTGCTTTATCGTTTCTCCATCTACAACACTCACAATTTCAAAACCTTTAAAAAGCTCATTATTCTTTAATTCTATAACCGAGACAACGGTTCCTTTAGTTCCAGAATACGGCTCATAAATAGCTGCAAAAGGCTGTTCCCAAGCCGCTCCATTTTGTCTTATAATAAGTGTCGGAGTCAATTTTTTACGGTATTTATCAGGTCCTTCCGTAGATCTTGGCGATCTGACTTTGGTATATTCTCTACCCTCATTTTTATTGGTAAAAACTTTCATACTAATACCATCTTCGCCCAAATACTTTGCCGTAAACAATGCCGTAATCGGATTTTCATAAACTCCAGAAGTCTCAACCTTTTCAAAAAAGTGCCATCCCGGGCTTTTATAAATTTTACCCCTTTTCCACTCTTTGTTTTCAGAGTTTTTGTAACGAGTCGGATCTTTGGACAGTTCCAATTCTTTATCATCAAGATCACTTAAGACCACATCTTCTCCAATATTATGATAGATATAATCATGAAATTCATTTGGTAATTTAGATTTAGACCTAAAAACATCAATATAATAACCTGTGGTAGGCGATGTCCGAATAATACCCACTGTTCTTTGTTGTGTTGCTTCTGCTAACTCTCCTTTATCATCCATAAAAGAAGAAGTCGTAAAGGAATAATCTTTAGATACAGGTTCCGCTTTTACAGCAGGTTCTAAGGCTACTTTTTGTACCGTATTCATACCTAGGTTTGCCCAGTCTCCTTTTCCTTCAGAAGCACCATTTACAATAACGGTATTATGAGAAGCGAATAAGCGGTAATAATTCTCGTGAATATCAGTTCTGTACTTACTTCTTCCTGTATTGTTTCCAATCACTTCTCCGCGACCATATAGTTCCATATTCATACCTGAAGCATGTGCATGTACATGATGTCCACCCAAAACAACTACCATCAACCCGTCTTCAGGTTTGTTCGTCGTACTAAGGTTACGCTGTAAAAGCATTCCTGCATAGCGCAATTCATCGGTAACTGGCAATGGGTATTCTTTTATTTCTTTAGACAATTCTGGTACAAACCAAAGTAATTTTAAGGGATCTAAATACGCGGCAGCTGGATAATCTCTATCAACCATTTCAAAACGCTTGTAATCTCCCGCTTTTTGAGAACTATAAATCATGGGACCTAATAAACTCTTTACCTCTTCTACGGCATCCAATTCACCTAAAAAATAACCCAATTCATAGCCAAAATACATAGGATGGTATTCACGATGTCCATCACCAAAAATCACGGTTTCATGTTTATTAGGATAAGTATACCCATAAGCAACGCCCAACTCTTTTACTACATGAGGATATTTTTCTCCTAAATGCAATTCTGGATTGTACTTCGTTAATAAAGTCATTAAATACGTTAAGTTTTTTGCCGTATGAACGGAATAGTTAAAACTTTCTGGCCAATGCCCATTATAGTCTAAAAAGTGGTTTGCTGCTTTTAACAAAGCATCCTGATGCGGCGTATTCTTTGTTAGATAAAACTCCAACAACCGCTCTATTTCTTTCGCATCGTCCAAGGCTAAAATATTCCCCACCAAACTCAAAGACTCCAAAAATGGCCAATTGCAATCTACAATACCATGCTCCAAAGCAAGTCGTACATAGGTTTTAAAAACAACCTGAGCATGTGAAAAATCAAACGGGACATTTTTTTGTTGTACAAAATCATAAACCAATTTGTTTTCTTTTAAATACGTACAAACAAAGTCATATAAAATTGGTACTTGTGCTCCAATTTCTCTCGCTTCTCTCAAGTGGTCATTTGGCATCATATACCCTCCATTTTTCAATTCTTCATTTGGGGTTAATTGTACCAACGCCTCTATTTCAGCATACAAAATAGTACTGGCATATTCAGCATATTGCTTTTCACCTGTTAAGAAATACAGAATCCCACAGTCAATTCCAGTTTGATTGTATTTTCTCAAAAGATCTATTCTTTTCACCGGCTCACCTCTAAAAACAGTAAACGTTTCCATGGGAGGAATTTTATCTCCTTGCTGTTTGTCCCATTGCAAAGGCAACTTAGAAAGGTAACTATCTTTGTCTTTTTGGAAGATTTTTATTTCTAAATCGACACGTTCTTTAAAGCCATCGTAATACGCTTTGACCTCAGGAAAATCTTTTATCTTTTTTAAAAGTGCGGCTTTGTCACTATTTTTCACCCAAATAGAAGGTCTTTCTATTTCTTGTGCTAACAGAGAGCTAGCGCTTAAAAATAATACAGCACATATAATTACATGCCTGTTTTTCAAAATTCTTTTATACATTTTCTTTCGTTTTTATTTTAGTTATCAATAGTAGGAAACCAGTTTGAATCAAAATCATCTCGCAAAAGATGTAGTCTTTTTTTGTATGCGGAAACCTTTGTAAAATGAGTCGTTTCTTTAGGATCTGTTTTTAAATCTAATAATTGTTCTTCTATCCCAACAGCATCATAGCGTATGTATTTCAATCCATCTTCGTGTATGACCATGTTTCCTATTTCGCTTTCTACACCCAAGGTTGCTCTCCAAGTTACCGTTTTACCTTCAAACAGCGGACGTAAGCTTCTCCCTCTAGGGTCTGAAACGCCATCTACTCCAGCATAGTCACATAAAGTAGGAAGCAAATCCAAACCGTTTGAAATTAAATTTGTTGAATTTACTTGTCCAGCAGGAATATGCCCCTTCCACATCGCTAAAAACGGAATGTTTACAGATTCCTCATACAAGGTAGATTTATGCTCCATACGATGGCTGCCATCCATATCTCCATGATCACTAGAAAATAAGACCAGCGTATTTTCTTCCTCACCGCTCTCTTTCAAAGCATCTAATAATAGTTGAATTTGACTATCCACACGTTCCGTCAATCGACAATAGGCATACCTATGATGCTTCCATTGCTTATCCGTAAAGTTTTCACGAGCATTCTTTCGCATCGGTCTTTTATTGATCAAATTGGTGACCGCTTTGGGTTCTTCAAATTGCGGCTCGTAATTTTCTGGCAAGTCAGGACAATACGATCTATAAAACTCTTCAGCTGACACCCCATCAGGAATTTTCATGGCCTCGTCTAAAACAGAAAGTTCATGAGTTCCTTGTTTTAATATTTTTGAATCAAATTCAGAAGTCGCCATTTCACGAATTGCCATATAACAAATATCATGGGGGTTGACTAGAGAAACCACCATACACCAGGGTTTGTCGTGTGCTTTCTTTATTTCTTGAGAGGCGCGTTTTGCCAATTCCAACCGCTCATCACTACTTATATTTTCGAAACCCAAAGCTTCCGCTGTCAACGAAGGAGGCAAATGTTGCTTTCCTCCAAAAAACAAATCGTAATTCGCACTTTTTAAAAAAGAAGCCAACGTGGTACTTGAGACTTCTTTTAAAACAGAAGGAATATTCATCGCTCCAAAATTTTCTCGAACCTGATTGCCTTGCTTGTCTTTGAAATAGCCAGGAAAACGACCTGTCATCAAGCTAATTCTTGACGGAGAGCAGACAGGGTTTGTAGCATAAGCACGTGTAAAACGAATTCCATTGTTAGCGATATAATCCATCGCAGGCGTTTGTAACCATTTATTTCCAGCAGCGCTCATCATATTTGCATGCTGTTGGTCTGTATAAATATATAGGATATTAGGCTTTTTAGCCGGCTCGCTTTTACTGCGATCACAGTTTACAAATAGCAATAGAAAAGGGATCAGGTATTTGACCATTTACTCAAGTGTTTAATAATCGTTATAAATTCTCCACAAACCTAAAACAAAACAGGTAGGAAACAATCCTGCACTGTCAGAAAACGCAGTTTCAAAATTGAGTATCTTTGCAAGAATCTTTTGTCTGACAGTACAGGATTCTTTTTATAGCTATTAGTAGGATATTGCACATCGAACCAAATACTATCTGCTTTACAATATTAAAGCGTTTCGTATGCAAACAGAACCCCAATAGATGAAACAATTTTACCTTCCTATTTTTCTAACCATCCTTTTTTGGAATTTTTGTGCATTTGCACAGGTTACTCTAATTGAAAGAGATTACCTCACCGATAGTGGTTTGTACTTTGAAGGATCAAAATACGATCCTGACAATCCTTCAGAAAATCCACCTTCAGAAGGGAATACCGCCTATAGGTTTGGAAAAAAAATTACGCCTTATGGCCCTTCCCCAATGGATGTCGTAGGAGATTATGTCTATGTCGCCTGGTACAAAGGAGATATGGCTGAAAGGAATGTAATGCTATCTAGACGTCTTATTACAGATGGTCAATGGGTACATTTAACTTTGCCTCATCAGCATATTGGTTATAGAGGAGATCCTTATATTGGAGATTCTCATAATTATATTACCGTAAAAGTCTGTACTGTAGACAATACCATTCATATGATTTATGACATGCACTCTTATGAAGCCGATGAATATGGGGAAGATAATTATTTCAATTATTCCGTTTCTATCCCAGGAGGTGCTGTTGTGGACGATTCCAACTGGACGACAAGTTATTTGTTTGAAAATCAAGAAGGTGGGAAAACTAAAAGAAATTACTTAAAAGAAGGCCTGAATTATGAAGACGGTACCTATCCTGAACTAGCTCGAACAGCAACGGGAGAACTCATTTATAATATGCGTTATGGTGGCTCAGGAAACGGAGATAACTCCCATTCTTATTATGATGGAAGTGACTGGAGTGATCAAACAACATTTAATATCGGAAGACAACCTGTTTCAGATAATCGATACAATATTTATGGGTCTTTTAAATATTTACACGGAAAATATAGAGCGGGATTTGCCATACGATATGCTAACCGAATGAGCTTTGACCCTACGTATTCACACAATTCAGGACTGTATTACACCCATTCCAATGTTGAAAACGATGTATACAAATGGTATGATCACACACAATACGACTACGCCACTGAAACTCCATTAACACTCCCAATTCAAGATATTTCAGATACTGAATTTGTAAATGATACCGAATTTATGCTTGACAATGATGAAATGACAAGTCTTCCTGCCTGGACAGCTACTGAAAATGACGCCGTTCATTTCTTTACCGATATCCGAAGAAAAGATAACGAAGGTGTCAAATACAATGTATACGGCCATTATTTTAAAACCAAAAAAGCCAGTACCATTACAAAAGTGTTGGACTCAGGTTTGGACTTTGGAGGACAATTGATCTCTTATGGGAACTATGTTTATTTAGTAGGTTTGGACAATAATCGTATAAAAATTGCGCGTACCTTAGACAATGAAAGCAATTGGACTGTTGTGTACGATGACACTTCCGAAAGCGGATCGAAAACATACAGACATGGAAATGCGTATATCCATGAAAATAAAATTTATTATTGTGTGATGCGAGTTGGCAGCGGAACAGCACAAGCTATTTACCTCACTATTTTTGACCTAGTAGAAGATATTATTGTAGAAGCAGAAGATTATAACGAAGGTGGCTTTAGCGATTTTGACCCCGGAAACAACGGAGGAGCATACAGAAACGATGATGTAGATATTGCAGAAAAACCAAACGCTTCAAACGGTCATGCTGTCATCGATTTTAAAGGAAATGACTGGATGGAATACACCTTTGACGTTGCTACACCAGGTGTGTATGAAGTATACCTACATGCAGCAAATTTTAAAAAGGATGTAGCTACCACAGAGTTTACACTAGACGGCACTGTGATCGATAATTTTAATGTAAAAATTTCAGGCGATTGGGAGGAATTCTCTTATAGTAAATTGCCACAAACTGTAACGTTGACAGCTAGGCAACATACGTTCAAACTACGACAAAGAAGCTCCTTGTCATCTAGTCCTGATAAGATCCGTTTTGTATACCAACACCATGATGATAATTTGGCAGTTGACGCTATTGAGGACAGCTCAGCAGCGATAAAACTATATCCCAATCCAGCAAAAAATGAATTTGCGATTGCAGGTGCTGAAACCAATGCAACTTATGAGATTTCTAATGCGAACGGAAAACTAGTAAAGCGAGGAACGATTCAAGAAACTACTGAGTTGGTGGACACAAGTAATCTTAGCAGCGGACTCTATTTTGTACGCATACATAGCCACAATCAAATTGTTGTAAAGAAACTAATTCTTCTATAATTCAAATAAAAACATCCCATGAATAGAATGGAACTTAATAAGATTGTTGGACTAGTGATGGCCTTTGCAATCCTATTCCTAAGCGCTTGCAAAAAGGAAACGCAAAGCACTATAAAAAACCCAATGTGCTCTTTATAGCCATTGATGATTTAAACGATTATATAAATTGTATGAACGGCTCCATACAGCCTATACCCCAATATTGACAAACTCGCCAAAGCAGGTACCTTGTTTACCAATGCTCATTGTCAAGCTCCCATTTGTGGACCTTCTAGAGCTAGTGTCATGACAGGACTCTATCCTGCTACCATTGGAAATTACCTACAGCTCGAAGATCAAACGATTGCCAAATCCAATAAAGCAAGTAGAGAAGCGATATTTATGCCTGAATTTTTCGAACAGCATGGTTACAAGACGATGGCGCTCATCATATTTGCATGCTGTTGGTCTGTATAAATATAAAGTATATTAGGCCTCTTAGCCATCTCGCTTTTTGTGCGATCACAGTGTACAAATAATAAAAGAAGGGGATCAGGTATTTGACCATTCACTGAAATAATTAATTATAATTGTATGTACCGACAAACCTAAAGAAAACGATCCTGCATTGTCAGAAAACATATTTTCTAAGTTGATTTTACAAGAAAAATTCTCCTTCTGACAGTACAGGATTCTATTGCAATCTGTTTTTATGATATTGCACATCGAACCAAATACTATCTGCTTTACAATAGTCAACAGTTTCGTATTCAAACAACAACAAACCAGCCGATGAAACAATTTTATATTCCTATTTTTCTTATAACCCTTTTTTTTAATCTATGTGCTTACGCTCAAGTAACTCTAGTTGAAAGAGATTACCTCACCGATAGTGGTTTGTACTTTGAAGGGCCAAAATACGATCCTGACAATCCTTCAGGAGATCCACCTTCAGAAGGAAATACCGCCTATCGTTTTGGAAAAAAAATAAGCCCTCATGGTCCTTCCCCTATGGACGTAGCAGGTGATTATATTTATTTCGCCTGGTACAAAGGAGGTATGGATAAAAGAAATGTAATGCTGTCTAGGCGTCTTATTTCTGGTGGACAATGGGTCCATTTAACATTGCCTCACCAACACATTGGCCATCGAGGAAACCCTTTCATTGGAGATTCTCATAATTATATTAGCATAAAAATTTGCCCTATCGACAATACCATTCATATGATTTATGACATGCATTCTTATGAAGCCGATGACTATGGGGAAGATGATTATTTTAATTATTCCGTCTCAATTCCAGGAGGAGCTATTGCAGATGATTCAAACTGGACGACAAGCCATTTGTTTGAAAATCAAGAAGGAGGTAGAACCAAAAGAAATTACTTAAAAGAAGGATTGAAATATGAAGACGGCACCTATCCAGAACTTGCACGAACAGACAGTGGAGAATTGATATATAACATGCGTTATGGAGGTTCCGGTAATGGAGATCATTCCCATTCCATCTATGATGGAACGGTCTGGAGCGACCAAACCACCTTTAATAATGGAAGGCAACCTGTTTCAGATGATCGATACAGTATTTATGGGTCTTTTAAATATTTACATGGAAAAATGAGAGCAGGATTTGCCATACGATATGCCAATCGAGCTAGTTTTCCCACTACATACAAACACAATTCAGGACTGTATTATACACATGCGGACTATAAAAACAACCAGTTTGACTGGTATACCCACGAACAATACGATTTTGCAAATGAAACCCCATTGGTACTTCCAATTCAAAACATTTCAGAAACCGAGTTTTTAAATGATTCGGAGTTTATGCTTGACGATGATGAACTATCAGGCCACCCAGCTTGGACAGTTACTGAAAATGATGCCATACATTTTACGACCACGATCAGAAGAAAAGATGCAGAAGGTGTCAAGAACAATTTTTATGGACACTATTACAAAACTAAGAATGCTACTACAGTAACAAATGTATTAGACTCAGGTTTGGGTTTTGGGGGAATAATGATTCCTTATGGAAACTATGTATATTTAATAGGCTTGAACAACAATCGTATAAAAATAGCGCGTACTTTAGACAATGAAAGTAATTGGACCACTGTTTATGATGATGCTATCGAAATCGGATCGAAATCATACAGACATGGAAATGTGTATATCCATAAAAATAAAATTTATTATTGTGTGATGCGAGTTGGCAGTGGAACAGCACAGGCAATTCACCTAACTATTTTTGATCTCGTAGAAGATATTATTGTAGAAGCAGAAGATTATAACGAAGGAGGCTTTAGTGATTTTGATCCTGGAAACAATGGAGAAGCTTATAGAACCGACGATGTAGATATTGCAGAAAAATCAAACGCTTCCAACGGCCATGCTGTCATCGATTTTAAAGGAAATGACTGGATGGAATACACCTTTGACATTGCAATACCAGGGGTATATGAAGTATACTTACATGCAGCAAATTTAAAAAAGGACTTAGCTACCACAGAGTTTACACTAGACGGCACTGTGATCGATAATTTTAATGTAGTAATTTCAGGCGACTGGAACGAGTTTTCTTATAGTGAATTGCCACAAACAGTAGGACTAACCGCAGGACAGCATACCTTCAAGTTACGACAAAGAAGCTCCTTATCCTCTATCCCTGATAAGATCCGATTTGTATACCAGCACCATGATGATAATTTGAGAGTTGACGATATAGACGACACCTCAGCAGTTATTAAATTATACCCGAATCCAGCAAAAAATTCAATTACTATTGATGGCGCTGAAATAAATGCAACCTACGAAATTTCAAATGCAAACGGAAAATTAGTACAAAGAGGAACGATTCAAAAAACTGTTCATTTAATTGACACAAATACAGTAAGCAGCGGAATCTATTTTGTACGCATACATACGCACAATCAAATCATCGTTAAGAAAATAATTATTTTATAGTTAAAACCGAGCAAAACATGAATCAAACTACATACAATAAGATTGCTGGACTACTCATCGTATTTGCAATACTACTCCTAAGCTCTTGCAAAAAGGAAACAGAAAGCACTGTAAAAAAACCCAATGTGCTCTTTATTGCCATTGATGACTTGAACGATTATGTGAATTGTATGAATGGTTCCATACGGGCATATACACCCAATATTGACAAACTTGCCAAAGCTGGTACACTGTTTACAAACGCCCATTGTCAAGCACCTATTTGTGGTCCTTCTAGAGCCAGTGTCATGACAGGTCTCTACCCTTCTACCAGTGGAAATTACCTACAACTTGAAGATAAAAACATTACCAAATCCAATAAAGCTAGTCAAGAAGCTATATTTATGCCTGACTTTTTCGAACAGCATGGTTACAAAACAATGGCGGTTGGTAAAATTTATCACAAAGGAGATGAAGCAGAAACATTTGATGAATTTGGTGGCAAATTTGCTTGGATGGGTCCCAAACCAGAAAAACGATTTAATTATGATCCTGCATGGATTGAAGGAAAAGTAGGCTCCACACAAACGGATTGGGCAGCCTATCCTGAGCAAGACAGCTTGATGACCGATTATCAGAGTGCCAAATGGGCTGTTCATAAACTCCAACAAAAACACGACAAGCCCTTTTTTATGGCTGTCGGATTTGTTCGTCCACATGTGCCTTGGTATGCACCTCAAAAATGGTTTGACATGTATCCTATAGAAGACATCAAAACCCCACCATATAACCCCAATGACTTCGATGACATCCCTGCTATGGGACAACGTGTGGCTGACGTATCTATGATGCCGACTACTGAAGAGTTGATCAAAGCAAAGCAATGGAAAAAAGCGGTACAAGCATATCTTGCCTGTATCTCTTTTGCAGATGCACAACTAGGAAAAGTACTAGACGCATTGGAAAATTCTGAATATGCTGACAATACCATTGTGGTACTCTGGGCAGATCATGGGTACCATCTAGGAGAGAAAAACCGATTTGCAAAACAAGCCTTATGGGAACGAAATACGCGTACTTTATTGACTATTAAAAGTCTTGATGGCGTTAAAAACCAAACCAGCAATGCGCCTGTTCAATTGTTAGATATTTATCCTACACTTACTGATTTATGCAAGCTTCCTAATAACAAAATGAACGAAGGGCATTCATTAGTACCCTTTTTAAACAATGCAAAAGAAAAAACGATACATCCTTCCCTATCTTTTTATGGCGTAGGAAATGTAGCGGTTAGAACCGAAGACTATCGACTCATGCAATATGAAGATGGTTCCTTAGAGTTTTATGATATGAAAAACGACCCTAACGAATGGGAAAACTTAGCAGCAGCTAAAAAGCATCAGAAAAAAATAGCTGAAATGAAGGCTTTTATCCCAAAAAAATGGGCACCACTATCTAAGTACAATGCTTTCGATGTCAACCCCTATTTTATAGAAAAAACAAACAACAACAAATAGTTAATAGAAATAAATACTATGAATCGAACTGTAGGTAAAATTAGTGTCGGACTCCTGACAATCATTGCAATCATTGGAATTACATCTTGTAAAAACACCACGGAAAGCACCGTAAAAAAACCGAATGTACTATTTATTGCCATTGATGATTTGAACGATTGGATTGGCTGTATGGATGGACATCCACAGGCAAAAACGCCAAATATTGACCGCCTTGCTGCTAAAGGCGTTCTTTTTACCAACGCACAATGCCAATCACCCGTTTGCAATCCGTCAAGAGCCAGCCTAATGACTTCTCTGTATCCGAGTACTTCTGGGATCTATTTCTTGCACCCTGATTTAAAAGAATCTCCCGTATCACAAAACAGCATCTTGATGCCGAAACGTTTCGAGCAAGAAGGCTACGATGTTTCTGGAGTTGGAAAACTATTTCACAATGGAGGGGGTCAAAATGAAACCTATATCCCTAATTACGGAGGACAATTTGAAGGCTTTGGACCGATGCCTGAAAAGAAAATCACCACATTTCCTGGACACCCGCTTTGGGATTGGGGAGTGTATCCTGAAAACGATACTCAAATGTCTGATTATAAAAGTGCAGCGTGGGCAACGGAGCAACTCAATAAAGAACACAAAAATCCTTTTTGGATGGGTGTTGGTTTTTACCGTCCTCATGTTCCTCAATTCGCGCCACAAAAATGGTTTGACATGTATCCTTTGGAATCCATTCAATTGCCAAAAACCATTGCTAATGATGTAGCAGATATCTCAAATTATGGCATGGACATCACACGACTGAAGCATGTAGCTCCTACACACGAATGGGTACTTGAAAATGACGAATGGAAACCCCTGGTTCAATCTTACCTAGCTTGCGTAAGTTTTGTAGATGCACAAGTTGGAAAAGTACTCAATGCATTAGAAAATGGAGCCTATGGTGACAATACTTATATCGTCTTATTCAGCGACCATGGATTTCATTTGGGCGAAAAAGAAAGATATGCCAAACGAAGTCTTTGGCAAAATGGAGCACGAGTTCCGATGATTATTGTAGGGCCAGGCATCGCTTCTGGAAAAATTTGTACAAAACCTGTTCAGTTATTGGACCTATACCCTACGTTATTGGAATTGACTGGACTTACATCTGACCCAGCTCACGAAGGAAATTCTTTAGTTCCCCTCTTAAAGAACCCAAAAGCTACATGGCCTCACTATGCCAGAACAAGTTTTGGTCCAGGGAATTATGCAATTGTCTCCGAAAATTACCGATTTATTCAATATGCCGATGGTTCTGAAGAGTTTTATGACCGTTCAAAAGACCCTCATGAATGGAACAATGCAATACATGAATCGAAATATGCTGAACTGATTGAACAGCACCGAAAACAAATACCTCAAGATCGTTACGAAATTCTTGGAAAAAATTCTACTGGACATCTTTCGTATAAAGCGGCTGAAGAAAACCTTAATCTTAAAAAATAACCCGTCCGAGTTGTAGTGAAACGATACAACGAATGCCACCCGTCCCAAGCAAAAAAGACACTAAATTTATCAAACCTGATGTTTATTATTGAGTGTAACATAAACTATAGAACTTAAGCCATTCATTTTTTTATACGAGGAACCACTGCCTATAATTTCACCATCATCCATAAAAAAAACATCAAATAACACAGTACCTTTTTAATAAGTCGCTTGTTATTTTGTTCGTTTTAGTTTTATCCCAAATAGTTCCTGTTCTTTAATTCCACAAGGTTATTTCTCACCTACACCTATCTCATAACGCTATAAATCAATTAATTAACAAACAAACGACTGACACTACAGGATGGTTCACTATATATTCTAAATTACCTTTAAACAAGGTAACTTAACCATTAAACCAAACTTATGACCCACTTAAGAATAGTACTAGTAGTAATATTTATTTATTTTTATCAGCAAGGATTTTCACAAGTAATCAATATTGAAAGCGATTTAATTCATACAAAGGGCTTGTACTTTGAAGGAGTGAATTACAATCCGGACAATCCCTCTGGCGCAGTGCCCTCTGTAACAAATTTTGCCTATCGTTTTGGAAAGCGTATCGCACCACATGGAACTTCTTCTATAGATGTTGTTGGAGATTACATCTATGTAGCTTGGTATAAAGGGGGAATGGAAAATAGATATGTCATGTTGTCTCGAAGGCTCATTTCGGGTGGCAATTGGGTGAGCATGCAAATTCCTCATCAACATATTGGTTTCAGAGGAGATACTTATATCGGAGATTCTCATAATTATGTAGCAGTAAAAATTAGCCCTATAGACAATACCATCCATATGGTGTATGATTTGCATTCTTACGAACAAGATCAATATGGCTTAGGAGATGACTATTTTAATTACTCAATCTCTATTTCAGGAGGTGCTATTGTAGCTGATGCAAATTGGAACAACACCTACCTATTCAGAAACCAAGCAAATAATGATTTTAAAAGAAACTATTTAAATACAACTGAAAATTATGAAGACGGAACCTATCCTGAATTTGTAAGATTGGCTTCAGGTGCCTTATTCTATAATATGCGATATGGAGGTTCTGGAAATGGAGACCATACCTATTCTATCTACGATAGTAACGGGTGGAGCACTCAAACGAATTTCAACAAAGGAAAGCAAACGGACAATGATGACAAATACAGTCTGTATGGTGGTTTTAAATTTCTCAACGGTCAATTAAGAGCAGGGTTTTCCATCAGATATAAAAATCGTTTGAACTTTACTCCAGCCTATAAAAGTAATTCAGGCCTTTATTATGCACATGCGAATTTAGACACGAATAGTTATAACTGGTACGACCATCAAGAATATACCCCCTTGGATACTAACAATAAAGTAACACTTCCCATTCAGAACATCTCAAATTTAGATTTTGTAGCAGCCAGTGATTATATGCAACATAATGACAATATCACCACAAATCCTGTTTGGACAGTTTCTAAGAACGACGCTATTCATTTTATGACAACCATTAACAGAGACGATGCACAAGGTGCCAACACTAAAATATATGGTCATTATTACAAAACTAAAAACAGCAGTACTGTTACCAAAATTCTTGACTCTGGTTTGGGTTATGACGGTGATTTGGTTTCCTATAAAGGGAACATCTATATGGTCGGTTTGAACAACAATCGCATTAAAATTTCACGTACGGCTGACGACCAAAGCAATTGGTCTACCGTGTATGACGAGTCAATTGACACCTCAAACAAAACGTATAGACATGGGAATGTCCATATTAAAGACGATAAAATTTATTATTTTTTAATGGAAGTAGGCTCAGGTGATGCACAACCAATCTATTTGTCAGTATTTGATATTGTAGACGATATAACTATTGAAGCAGAAGATTACGATGACAATGGTTATAGTGATTTTGACAGTGGTAATAATGGAGGTGTATACAGAACTGACGATGTAGATATAGACTCTTTTACAACTGCATCAAATGGATATGCTATTACCGATTTTAAAGGAAACGACTGGATGGAATATACTTTTTACGTTGACGAGGGCGGTGATTATAAAGTGTATTTAACGGCTTCCAATACTCAAAAGACGGGCTCATTAACATCTTTTACTTTGGACGGAAATACAATCGCTAATTTTCCTGTACAAATAACAGGAGATTGGAATGTGTTTAAAGAAAATGAAATACCTCAAGAAATAAACTTAACGACTGGCACACATACCTGTCGAATCAAACAGTCGAGCTCTCTATCTTCAAAACCAGATAAAATTAGATTTGAATATCAAGGGGCTACTACTTCATCCAGCAAAAAAGGATTTTCAAAACAGCAAACAAAAGAAGTTAATAAATTGAACATCTATCCAAATCCAGCAAAGAATTCTATTACCATTGATGGAGCTGAACTACATGCAACTTATCAAATCTCTAATGCAAACGGGAAATTATTGCAAAAAGGAACAATTGAAGAGGAATCTCAGCTAATTGATACAAGTCATTTAGCTAGTGGCATCTATTTTTTGCGAATTGGTACTACCCATAAAATGATTGTTAAGAAAATAATTCTCTTATAATTCAACATAAAGTAGTGCTGTTTTAGAGAAACATACAATCCATAAAAAAAGACTATCTGAAAAGAAATTTTCAGATAGTCTTTTTTTAATTTTTGAGTCTTTAGTCTTGAGTTACCCCCCCCTTTTCACCGCTGGTGCGGGAATCCTTTCACGTTCTCCCGTACCCCTAACTAGTACTCGTTCTCGACACAATCCTCTCCACTACGTTACGAGAATCACTCGAACTGACAGTAGCACAAAAGCCTATTCACCAATCTTGTCAGAAACCGAAATCAAAGCTCATTTTTCACTTTCCTCCATAAACCGCAAACCAAATACACCCAGCTCCATTTCACCATACAGGTTTGCTACTGACAGTACAGGATGCTTCACTAATGAGTATGCTTTAAATTTACAACTCAATACAATCAATCGTACGAAACTTAAAATATATAGAAATGAAGAAAATTGGACTCTTGTTAGTTGTTTTATGTATGACACTAACTGTAAATGCTCAAAAAAAATATGAAGATGCTGCCAAAGCAACCATAGAAGAAATAAAAACAGCAATTAGTATCACTGATGCTCAGGCGAGCGATTTGTACGAATTGGAATTGCAAAAAAATATTGACATCGCAGACATTAAAAAAGAAAACAAAGGCGATAAAAAGACCATTCAAGCAGAAATGAAAATTGTAAAGTCTGCTGCTTACCAAGCAGCTAAAAAAATAATTGGCAAGGAAAAAATGGAGGAATTATCAGCCTACAAAAAAGCCCAAAGAAACAAATCTAAATAACGAATACACCTCATATTTTACTCAAATAAGATGAAAAAAATAAATTCAATAGTAGTTGTCCTAGCAGCCCTTTTTACAATGGCAGCCTGTAATGTAGAAAAAGAAACCTCTTGGAGCAATGCCAAATCTATGACCAAAGCACTAGAATGGCAAGAAGCGCATCCGATTAACGCGATACACCCAACAGACTGGACAAATGGAGTTTATTACTTGGGTGTTACAAAAGCACATCAAGCAACCGGAGATCAAAAGTACATTGCAGCTTTAAAAGAAATGGGACATAAAAATGACTGGAAAACATGTCATCGCTTTTTCCATGCCGATGATTTGACCATCTCTTATTCGTATTTACACATAAATTCTACTAGAGAACATATGGTAGATTTAGAGCCGACAGATACATTTATCCAAGAACATTTATACAAAGACCATCCTTGGAGAGAAGGAAAACCGATGGAAGGTTTTGAACCGCTGTTTAAAGATTGTCAAGTAAGACTTTGGTGGTGGTGTGATGCTTTATTTATGGTTCCTCCCGTTTTAGCAGAATATGCGAAACTAAAACAAGACAATAGCTATTTAGATGAAATGCACAAATATTACAAGCAAACTTATGACTTGTTATATGACAAAGAAGAGCATTTATTCGCTAGAGACACTCGTTTTATTTGGAATGGAAATGCCAATGACTTAAAAGAAGAAAATGGTCAAAAAATATTCTGGTCAAGAGGAAATGGCTGGGTCTTTGGTGGATTGGCTTTGGTTTTAGATGCCATGCCTGCAGATTACAAACACAGAGCATTTTACGAGCAATTGTATAAAGAAATGGCTGCCAAAATTAAAGAAATTCAACATGAAGACGGATTATGGAGAACAAGTTTATTGTCTCCAGAATCTTGGAATCACGGAGAGGTGAGTGGTACAGGTTTGTACACCTTTGGCCTGACATGGGGAATCAATAACGGACTAATAGATAGCGCTACCTACAAACCCGCTGTAACAAAAGCTTGGACTGCTTTAAAAGCATGTCAGCAAGAAGACGGTATGGTAGGATGGGTACAAAATATTGGTGCGAGTCCAGAACCAGCAAGTGCAGACAGCTGGCAAAATTACGGTACTGGGGCTTTCTTATTAGCAGGTAGTGAAATACTTAAATTAAAATAATATACTTTTTTATGAAAAACATAAAATCAATAAAGAAAAGTTACCATAGCATTTTTATGGTAACTTTTATTGTTTTAGCAAACACATTGTTTGTCAATGCACAGTCTAAAACTTCATTGGTAGATCATTTTACAGACAAAGGATATAGCAATGCTGTTGGAACAACCCAACATCCTGCGGGTGAATATTACAAAGGTGTTACCTATGTTGCGTATCAAGGACCTCTTGAAGATCCATATGTCGCAGCTTATGATCATGCAACAAAGAAGTGGATTGGGCCTTTTAAAGCTGGCGTAAGTCTCCTTGGAAAAAACCCAGATAAAAAGAATGACAATCACGGAAAACCTGCACTCATTATTGACGACGAAGGGTATATACATGTTGTATTCGGTGGTCATGGAGGACTCGATAGTCACGGTGAAAATACCTTAGGGAATACACATTTAGGAAAAATGATTCACGTCGTATCAAAAAAACCTTTGGATATCTCAAGCTGGGAAGTATTAGAAAACATTCCTCCTTTTGGAACCTACAATCAACTTGTAAAAATGGACAACGGTGATATCTATTTGTTTTACCGTCATGGCGCTCATAGAAGCAACTGGGTTTATCAAAAATCTACCGACAATGCACGTAGCTTTGATGCTCCAGTATCCGTATTAAAAACAAAGAGACGTTCAGACAATCTTGCCGTTGATGCTTGGTATGGCTGGTTTGAAAAAGCGGCAAACAATAAAATTATAGCCGGATACAACTACCACCATTGTAAAGATGAAGATGACAACCACGATGGAGAGCGTCACAATGGTTATTATATGGTCATGGATACAAAAAACCATAAATGGTATAATGTACAGGGGAAGAAATTAACAGTTCCTGTAACCAAAGAACACGCGGATAAAATGACTTTGGTTGTTGACACGGGTGATTCATGGACCGTACGTGGAACTGCAGCTTTGGATAAAAATGGAAATCCACATGTGACGTATACTGTCGGAGAACACTTAGGTTTGATACATGGAGGTCCAAAACAAATACAACATTTTCGATGGACAGGAAAAAATTGGACAGATGGTGTTTGCGCTAATTTACCAGTTGCTACAGGTGATATGGACCTATCCGTTTCTGGAAAGATAAGCCTATTACTTGCCTCTAAAACAAAAGATAAAAAAGGAGAAATTTCATGGTATCACAGTAAAGATGATGGGGTAAGTTTTCAAAAAGGAACCACATTGTTGCGCCGTAAAAAAATGGGCTTTACTATTTCATCTATGATCAGAAATGCACATCCAGATGCACAAGCGATTGTGATGGGTAAAGTAGGAAATAGCGATTACGGAAAAATGTATCTTTTAGGAGATAACGGACCTGTGCAACGCGAGAAATCTGAAGCAAATCAGTTAACTGCAGCTGAAAAAGCACAACCTAAAAAATCGAAAAAATCAAAATAATAAGATTACATGAATCGTATTGCATTTAAAATGCACCTCAAAGAGGGGCAAAAAGAGGAATATAAAAAAAGACATGATGCCATTTGGCCTGAGTTGAAAAGTTTACTTGAAAAATCAGGAGTTTCTGAATATTCCATTTTTTTGGACGAAGAAACGAATACCTTATTTGGATTTCAAAAAGTAACTGGTGATAGAGACTCTCAAGATTTAGGACAAACAGAAATTGTTAAAAAATGGTGGGCGTATATGGCAGATATTATGGAAACAAATCCTGATAATTCACCGATAGCAGTATCGCTACCAGAATTGTTTTTTATGAAGTAATAAAAATTTTGGAGCCATGTCAAAATTATATCTTTTTAAACTTTTAAGCATTTTTAGCAGTCTTCTTCTCTTGCTATCCGCTTGCACAGAAAATGAAAAAAACGACTTCCTGACGGCTAGAAACACCAATCAGGATGAAACGTTTCAACAGTTTAAAGAAAAAAATTCCGATTCAAAACCCAGATGTAGTAAAAGTAGCGGAACCTTTTAACATCGTTGAAAAAAATAACCGAATATCGAATATGAAATGGACCGTATCTGAGGCAGGAGATGTTCATTATTTTACAAAAGCAGGAACTACCCCTGTGCATTATTTCAAGAAAGTAGATGAGCATACTTTCAACTATTCAACCGATTGCCCTGATGTGTAGGGAGATGTTTTCGCCAATGGCAAGTTGACATTTACTGTTGCCTTAGAAGACGGCCGCCCCGTAATCAAATCCACCAAAGCTGAAACCAATAAATGGCCGGTACTTTATAAACAAACGAAAGGCGATACCCTCCCTTGTCTGGTTTTGCAGGAAGGCAATAAAATAATTCTCTATGCCATGAATAAAGGAAAAGGAAAGGCTCAGCCGATTACTTTGTTGACCTATGAAATCAATTAAAACGCATTCTAAGAAGGTGAGAGCAATCTTGACACGAAAAAATTAATAGATATATTTGTATTAACATTTTTTACAGTATTCCATAATATAAAAAAATTATATAGGTTTGTTATGATAGTCACTTTACTTCCAATAATTGGGAGTTCTCAAGTCAATTCAAATGGAAAAGAAGAAAAACCGATGAACGTAGTATTCATCCTTTCGGATGATCTAGGCTTGAGTGACACGGAGCTTTATGGCACCACAAAACTCTTCCAAACACCCAATATTTTGTGCTTAGCTAAACATGGCATGACATTTACCTGAGCCTATGCCAACAGTCCACTTTATTCGCCAACCCGTGCAAGTATCTTAACCGGACAAACTCCTGCACGACATGGATCAACCTCTGCAGTACATCACAAGAAAACAGCACGGTTAAAAACAGAATATTCTAAAACGACCTCTCCCTCAAAAAAGGCTATTACGGTAGAATCCGTTTCACGTTTAGATCCAGAAATACCTAAGCTTGGGCAACAGGTTCAAAAAGCAGGCTATGCGACAGCACATTTTGGAAAATGGCACCTGGAACCTGAACCCTATTAACCCTTAGAGCATGGGTTTAATATAGATATTCCACATACCAATATGCCTGGTCCGGTGGGTGGATTTATAGGAAAATAGAGATTCTCTAAGAATATCAAAAAATATTAACCCAAAACAACCCACAAAAAATCCCAAACAATGCTGCAATGGTAGCATCACTCGACGATGCAGTTGGCTCCCTGATAGAAGCGTCGGATGCTGCGGGCATTTCCGACCGCACTATTGTTATTTTCATCTCAGACAACGGGGGAAACATATACAGTAAAATTCAGCAGGATGGTGGTGCAGCGCCAACCAGTAACTTCCCATTACGTGGTGGAAAAGCTAGCGTTTATGAAGGAGGGGTGCGAGTACCCGCAATAGTTGTTTGGCCAGGTGTTACAAAACCAAGAAGTCACAGTAATGAAACTATCCAAACATCCGATTTCTATCCAACAATCCTAAATGGATTGGGTATTGATCTTCCTAAAAACCACAAACTTGATGGTATCGATATGATGCCTGCTCTCAAAGGAGAAGCATTAATACGTGAAGCCAATTTACACCTATTTCCCTACTTCTCCACCTGTACCAGAATGGCTCCCCTCTCCTATTACAATTCATTCGGGTGATTGGAAATTGATTCGTATCTTTCATGGTGGTGAAAACGGAACACACTTCTACCGACTGTATAATCTAGCGGATGACATCGGAGAGAAAAATGATCTTACAACTATGTATCCAAAAAAAGTAAAAAAACTGGATCACATGATTGAAGAGTACTTGAAAGAAGCTGGAACTCTTGTTCCCATCATCAATCCGGATTTTAACCCAAAAAAATACAAACCCGAAAATATAGGTCTGTCTACCGATCAATGGAAACTGAAGGGCAAAAAGAATGGTAAATCAAAAAAGAAAAAGAAATCCAAAAATAAAAACTAACATCAGAAATCAAAATAGGATGAAGATTAAAAACACATTAAAAACATGGCTGTTGTATTTTGTATTTGCAACAAGTAATGCATCTCCCAGCTATGCCGTTTCTTTTCAGAGCAAAAAGTCAAATGTGACTCTTTCTTTTATTGATGATATGGGTTACGGCGAACGAGGATGTTATGGACATATCATTGGAGCACGACACTATTGACCAATGAAAAGATCCAGAATACAGTATCGTTTCTCGAGGACCAGGTAAATTAGTTAAAGAAACCGACTACCTAAACTATCAACTAACGGAGGGCGCAATTGAATTTATTGATATTTATAAAAAGGATTCTTTCTTTATATAGCTTATAATGCGCCACATGTTACTTTCGAAACACCGGAAGAGGCATAGAAGGGTCCTTTTGAAAACATACTGTTTTCAAAAGAAAAGTACAAAAAGAACGGTCTATTTGAGAAATATGAGCGACTTTCTGAAATTGGGGTCGTCGGCAAAAAAAAAGCCGTATCAATTACTGACGGAAAAATAGTTTATAAAAGCGAACCATTCACACAGAGCGGAGTTCAATTGCTAAAATTCACACCTGAAATGCAACTATAATTACATAGATTTCCGATCAATAAAATAAAACGGATTTTTAACCTTCCCTTTCTCTTTATTCAAAATCATTTGCGCTGCTGTTGCTCCCATAGCTTTAATATCAGTAGAAATAACGGAAATCCCTAAAAGCTCCTTAAGCGGAGTGTCATTGTAAGAAAGCACTCCAATTTCATTGCCTAATTCAAATTCATCTTCACGAATTTGTCGAATCAGATTTACCAAATCATCTTCTCCAATGGTGATGAATAAGTCACCTTTTTTTAGAACGATATCGTCAAATATTTCATCTATAATCTCAAAATCCAAAGACTTTTCAATACAAAACTTTTTAAATCCGTGTACAATCCTTTTGGGATAGGGATAAATTGATTTTTCAGGGTACACCAACACGACTTTTTTATAGTTCAATATTTTATGAAACCCATCTAGCAAGGCATTGTAGATATCATTTTCAAAATCCTGATAGATCTCCACAATTCCCCCATCCATTACTAAATTAATATCATCCAGGATCACAAGTTTTTCTTTTGGGATTTTTTTAATAGCTTTGACAACTTTTTCAGGTGCGCTTACATGTTTTAAATCCTCACTTTTAAAATGTGACATGATCACGTAATAATCATAAGCACCTTTGTTCTTTTCTAATAGATTTAAAAACAACAATTCATCACAGTGATAAATTTGCAAGTCGGTATGCGAATTGGCACCTATATTATTATTAAAAGAGTTATAAATCTGTAGTTTATAAGAACTTAATTTATTTACTAAAAATAAAATATTGGTCTTAGATATCAATTTCGTTTTTGAAATATAGTAGCCTTTTCCTCTTACCGAAACAATAACTTTTCGCTCTTTTAAAATTTTATACGCCTTCTCCACCGTATCTCGAGACAAATAAAACGCTTCACTTAATGAATTAATAGAAGGCATTTTAGCATCCATTTCAAAATTCCCTAATGAAATATTGTTTGTGACAGCATCCACTATCTGTAAGTATTTGGGCTTACGTGAGTTTTCATCAATCTCAATATATTTAATCATATCCATAAAAGCGAGGTCTGTTAATATTCCATTACAAATTACATGCTTTCTTCTGAATTGGCAATATATATTCTTTAAAAATTGAAAGTCCCCAACCTATTGTACCGACCTACACTTCAAAACCATGTCATAAGAAACTACGCGCTATGTATAGAAGAACAAAATAAAAGATTCGCAAAAAGAGTACTTGTTTTACAAGAACTCAGAAAGGATTGAGTTTTGTAACGCCCAAATTTTTAAACAAAATTTCTGACGAACAAGCGTAAGCGTTCTGTAATCTACATCTCTTTTTTGCTCCAATTTTGAGGTAACAATTCAAATAATTTATTTGCTTTATATTCTGGTATTCTATTAATGAGATCAGATAACCAATGGTATGGATTTATGTTTAAGGTTTTACAGGTTGCAAAAAAGTAGTAGAACGCTATGTTTTGGGCAGATTCATGACTTCCAGCAAATAGGTAGTTTTTTCTTCCTATAGCTAAAGGTCTAATCGCATTTTCAATATTATTGTTATCAATTTCAAATCTGCCATCATTAATATAACGTTTTAGATTTTCGTAAATATTTAAGGTATATCTTATTGCAATGCCTATTGCACTTTTTGGCAACACATTGTCTTTCTGGGCAATCAAATAGTTTTCTAATTCATTTAAAATTGGTTTCGCATAGCGCATTCTAAATCTTTTGATTAAATCAACAGAAGCTTCTCGCTCTTTTAATAGTCTTTCTATTCTATATAATTTTTGAATGAGCAATAATATATGATCAGCCCTTCTGGGGTCGTTATCTAATGCCTTCTCAAAATACCGCCTAGCATGCGCCATACAACCTAAAAGAGAAATAGTTCCTTTAGTTGTTAAATTGTGATAGGCTTTATAGCCATCAGACTGCAAGGTTCCTGTAAAGTTTTCAAGAAATTCTTCAGGCACTTTTTTACTTCGTCCCTTATTGTAATCGAACAGGATTAATTTGTCATCAGGCCTTCTATATACCCACATATAACCTTGATGTAATGCCTTTTTCTTATCTCTGTCTTACACTTTTATTGGAGATTCATCTGCCTGTATGTAATCTGCATCCTCTAAAAACTGTTCTTTAAAGGTGTCATATAAAGGTTGCAATAACGTGGAAGTTTTACCTACCCAGCCCCCTATTGTGGATTTACTGACAACTAGATCTTGACGTTTAAATATTTGTAGTAATCGATAAAGAGGGAGGTGATCAACAAACTTAGAAATCAAAATAAAAGTTAATAAACTCGCTGAGGCATTCCCTTTTGGAATCGGTAAACTAGGAAGTTCTGCAATAATAATTCCTTGCTCTTTTGGTAACCCATATTTTGGCCTTACAATTCTCCTAACAAAAACAGTTAGCGGCTTAATTTCTAAAAGCTCTGTAACTTCTTCGCCTATTTTTACAGCTCCTTCAGGTATGTTTTGAGGTTCTATAATTTCTTCTATTCTTGGAAAATGACTTGGAATAACTGTACGAACAGGTTTTTCTTTGTGAAGCTTCTTTTTATCTCTTTGATAGGTAATGGTGTGTTTTTCTAGTTCCTTTTCTTTCTGATTCATCAAATCTTCAAAAAGGGCTAACTGCGATGTATCAACAGGGATAAAGCGCTCACTTTTTGACCCAAAAATCATTCGCTTGAGTTCGGTTAGTTGACGTTTTAACTCATCTCTTTCAGTTGCTAGTTCATCTCTTTCAGTCGCTAATTCATTTCGATCGTTTTCTATTTCAGCGAATTCAATTGCTGAAATAGTGGTCCTTTTTTCTATATGTAATAGGTTGTTTTTGATACCATAAAAATACGAAAAAACTAAGAGAAAACCTAGTGAAATAAGGGCTTTCACACATATATTACTTAGATAAGTATCGTGCTTTTTTCTGTGTATTTATAATACTTATTCCATCTAATATCATAATCATTTCGGTATATGTTAAAACGACTAAGCCTTGTTCGATATCATACGATGAAAGCTCAAAAACACCTTTCTCTAATCGCTTATAATAAAGAACAAATCCTCCAACACGCCAATGAAGTAACTTTAATTTATCTTTCTTTTTATTGATAAATGCATACACTACGTTCTTACATTGGTTTTGATCCACGTGTTCTTGTACAATACCGCTCAATCCATTAAATCCTTTACGCATATCTACTGCATTGAGATAATAGTAATAGGTGTGCTCTGTTCCTAAACCTAACATGTTGTTTTTTCTACAAAAATCAAAAGAAATTGGAAACCTCGCAAGATGTGCATGACTAGACGCTTACGAACAAGCAATAATTATCTTAAGAAAGTTTATTGACAATGTAAAAAAGAGAAGTCCTGACTTCCAATATATTTGGGTATTAGAGCGACAAACAAAAAACACTCAATTTAAGGGAAACCTTAATTTCCATATGATAACCAATAAGCATTGGAAAATAAAAAAGGTACCCTACAAAAAAATGATGGAATTATTGGATAGAGCTACAAATAAAAAACGGAATTGGTGGTCATTTTCCGACTTAAAAAATAAACTTAGAAATCATAATAGATTATCTAAAGCCATAAAAGCATCAATAAAGGTACTTCATTATACCTTTATTTTAAAGTTTTCGTCAGCTATCAAGACTATCTCTTGATTGGCTGCTCTCTAGCAGAAGTCAAGCTCTTTTTTACTTGACAAGTAAAAGCTAAAAAAATTACATTAAGTGGCAAAACAAGAACAAAAAATGGAAGAACTGTTTTGTCTATTATACCTAATTTTTATTTTTTTAATAGATAGTTTAGCTCGTATAAGATAAACATCATATATCACATAAAAGAAATCAACCGTTCTTGCATTACTAGCTTTATAATTGAACCAAAATAGACCATTTTACAACTTTTATCTTTTACAAAAATTGTGCTTTACATAGTAACACAATGCTGGTAAGAGTAGGAAGGAGGGTTAAAAGACTTCCCTACCATTTCTCTTGAAGTATAAAAACCTAAGAGGGTAAGTTTTCTTACTGTTATTAAAAAATGATAAATGAGGTATTTATTATTATCGTGCACTTCATTCTCTTCTTTTTCTACAAATTCTAACAGTAGTTTTTGCTCTGGAACTGTCTTATTAAAATAGTGCTTTAACATTGTTTCGAAATCTTCTCTAGTTCCTTTTTCAACATTCTTATGATACTGTTCTTCAAATTTATGCTGAAAAACAGTTCCTCCTTTTATAAAAAGTTGCTGCTCCTTTTTTGAAACTACGTCTTTCAATAGAAGGTCAATAAATTGTGCTGTATGTACATTAAATGCTCCTTTATTGCTTCCTTTAGGTAGAATAACACTAGACAATTGCTCTACAATAAAGGCTTGTGTTGTATTTAAAAATAAAGGTTCCCAATGAATACTTAGTTTAGTCTCACAAGAAATTAAAATTTGCAATAGCGTTGGTGTAACCAATGCACAACCCACTGAAGAGGATAGCAACGTTTTTAGTGCTTTTCTTCTTTCCATAATTAAAACATTTTTATCCTTATTTGTTTGAGCAACAGTTCCTTTTTCTCATGCCAACCGTAAAACAGCAAGCTCCCTCCTTTTATTTATCCTTCTTTGGTTTTAAGGGGTTGGACATTGCTAAAGCGTCAACCTTCATATTCGCTTTCTGCTTTTAGCAATGTCTTTTTCCTTACCCATGTAGTTCCATCATGAGACGAAATTTATTCTTTGTTCCGTGTTCTACCTCAATGTCAGTTCATCACACCTTTTCCTTCAGGTTTAAAATATGCATCATCCATTAATAAAATGGTGTACACTATTCCAACCCAATACTAGTTTTACAACTTATAAAACTCTTCCCAACCTTTACGTGGTGGTAAACCATCCAATAATTCATTTGCATAAACATTGTTGGTAAATTTCCTTGTATCCTTGTCAAATATTAATTTACTACCCATTCTTTGAGCTGCAACCCCTAGTGCAAATACTTGACTCAATGGTCCGGAAATCTCAAAAGAAGAACGTGCTTTTTCTTCACCTTTACAAGCCAAAAGAAAGTTCGCGAAATGGTCAGATGGACTTACGGGCACTTCTGGTAATTTTAAATCAGGATACTTGTCCCTGTTCACTATCATAAGTGGTTTGCTATGAGTACCTCCTTGGAAAGTAAGTTCTTTACTATAAATAATTTTTCCTGGCTGCAACGTTGCGCCAGCTTCATCTTTGTTACTTGCCGCTGGTATATCTACATCTTTCCCTTGATACATATATCCCTCTGGAACGGTTGGAACATTATCAAGACCATCTTTCCAGGTAACATCTACAGGAGGCATATTGCCACGCGCTCCAAACTTAAATTCAATTGTGGATGAAAATGGAAAGAAAAAAGAGTTATGTCCATTTAAATAAGTTGGGTTAATTTCATAAGGCAACCCTAGTTCAAGAAACTCATGAGCAGTATCCAATATATGAGCACCCCAATCTCCTAGTGCACCCATTCCAAAATCGTACCAGCATCTCCACTGACCATGATGATAATCTTTATTAAAATCGTGATCTTGAGATGTATTCAACCATACGTCCCAATCCAAAGTACCCGGAATAGGCTGTTGTTTAGGCAAACTCGTCATCAAAGGATCAAATTTATGCCATCTACGTGATTTATTCATATGCGCTGTGATCGCCGTAACATCTTTAATAATTCCTGCTTCTTTCCAAGCTTTGAATTGAAAATAGTTTTCACCAGAATGACCCTGGTTCCCCATTTGTGTTACGACACCGTGTTTCTTTGCAGCAGCCATTAATAATTCAACCTCATTAAAAGTTCTTGCCAAAGGCTTTTCCACATAAACATGCTTTCCTAAAGACATGGCTAGCATTGTAATAGGGAAATGTGAAAAATCAGGGGTACCAACAGTCACAGCTTCAATCTGACTTCCCATCTTATCAAACATTTGTCTAAAATCCTTAAACCTTGGAACATCTGGAAACATTTTTATAATTTCCAGTGTATGCTCAGCTTCCATGTCAACATCACACAAAGCAACAATATTTGCCAGACCTGTATTGTATAAATCTTTAACAACTCTTCCTCCTCTATGACCAATTCCAATACAAGCCAGATTCACTTTTTCGCTCGGAGCATAAGATGAAGTCCTTAAAGATTGGGTCGCTTCATTCCATATTTTTTTACTTCCAAAAATATTCTCATAAGGCATAATTGTTACCCCTCCTAGAGTTAAAGCACTCTTTTTCAAAAACTCACGACGCTGTGTCGATTCAGTGGATTGTTTTTCGATTGTTTTTTTTACCATCTTCTTTTTTTTAAATAAATTTATGGTTCAAGTTTAATAGCAAATTACCTGTACCTATTTTTTCTGTAATAGCGTACAATCTGCTGGTATTTAGGAATCCTAGATTACTCTTCAAGTAAAAACCTTTTTAGTAGTTCCATAATTAAAATAATTTTTCCTTTAGTTGTATAGCAGCATGATTTGCTGCACGAGCTGTTAATGCCATATACGTTAGTGAAGGGTTTTGATAAGGAGCTGAGGTCATACAAGCTCCATCAGTAACATATACATTTGGTACGGTGTGTATTTGATTGTTTTTGTTTAAAATGGACGTTTTAGGATTGTGTCCCATTCTAGCAGTGCCCATTTCGTGAATTGCATGACCCGGAAAACAAGGACTGTCATATCCTTTTACATTTTCAAAACCTGCATCAGTAAGCATTTTCACGGCTTCTTTTTGCATATCTTTCCGCATTAATTTTTCATTTTCTTTAAACTCACAATCGAACGAAACCGTAGGCAAGCCCCATTCGTCTTCCTTTTCCCTATCTAAATACATCCTATTTTCATGATAAGGTAAACATTCACCAAAACCTGTCATCCCTATTTTCCAGGGACCTGGTTTAAAGAGTTCTTCTTTTAATTCTTCTCCAAATGACAGTTCTTTAATTCCTCTTTTCCAATTACTTCTGCTAGCGCTACCTTGAAAACCAAATCCTCGTATATAGTTTTGCTCGGTATTTTTATCGCCTAGATTTCTAAATCGAGGGATATGAAAACTTGTGGGTTTATGTCCTTTGTAAAATTTATCATCAAATCCTGCAACAGTAGCGGTTGCACCTACTTTGAAATGATGGTCCATTAAATTATGTCCCAGTTCACCACTATCATTACCCAATCCATTAGGAAAGCGTTCTGAAGTTGAATTCAATAATATCGCTGCACTTGCTACTGTAGAAGCACAACAGAATATTACTTTTGCCGAAAACTGTATTTTTTCATGGGTGTTGGCATCTATAACTTCTACAGCAGTCGCTATTTTTTTAGTATCGTCATATATGATTTTTTGAACGATGGAATGTGGTCGTAACGTCATGTTACCCGTTTTTGCAGCAGCTGGTAATGTAGAGGAGTTACTACTAAAGTAACCACCAAAAACACAGCCTCTTATACATTCGTTCTGGTATTGACAATTGCTCCTTCCTTCGTGTTTTACATTTCCCGTTAAATGAGCAAACCTGCCCATAATTAAGTGCCTATTGCTGTAATTTTGTTCGATTTTATTTCTGAATTCTTGCTCCACACAGTTCAATTCTATCGGAGGTGAAAAAATACCATCTGGTAAATGTGGCAAGCCTAATTTCTCGCCAGAAACCCCAATAAATTTTTCTACTTTGTCATACCAAGGAGCAATATCCTTATAACGAATAGGCCAATCTACAGCTATATTTTCTTTTTTATTGGCTTCGAAATCTAAATCACTTAAGCGTAAGGTTTGTCGTCCCCAAGTTATAGAACGCCCTCCGACATGATAGCCTCGTATCCAATCAAACCGCTTTTTTTCATTATAAGGGTGCTTTACATCATTTACAAACCAATGTTTGCTTCTTTCTTTTACAACAAAGCCTGTTCTGTTTTGCTTTTCTTGTTTTTTTAAATCTTTTCTACTTACTTGTCCTCTATATTTAAAATCCCACGAATTCTTGTTAGCTGTTGGGTAATCTTGAATATGCTTCACCATCCTTCCACGCTCCAAAACCAATATTTTTAATCCTTGTTCACAGAGTTCTTTGGCCGCCCAACCTCCAGAGATACCTGTACCTATAACAATCGCGTCGTAATTTTCAGTTTCCATCATTTTTTTGCACTATTTACCTAAAGCTTTACTTCTAATTTTTCTTCTACAAAACAATACTATTTAGCCTAATTTTAATGACAGCGTTTTTTTGTCGAATACTTCTTCTCCGTCAAAAATAAAATATTGACTTTTAAATTTAGTCATTCGTATTAATTTATTTTCATTTTTTTACCTTTTCAATAGTTCAGGCATTAATACCATTTTAGGAGACCTGTCAGATGAACCGTATTCTATCGAACAATTAATTTTTGAGTAGCTATTGTTTGCCCGGACTGTACAGTAATCAAATAGATTCCTTTGGCTAGGATTCCACTTGTATTTATTTTAATCGTCTCATTTTGCTGAATACGACTCTTGTAGACTTCCTGTCCGAGTAGTGTGCTTATTGTAATACTTGCATCACTCCATTCATTCACGCCAATGAATTCTATTGATAACAGACCACCATATAATGGATTTGGATACATCTTGATTGATTGTTCTGCTGTTTCAGTCAAGTAAGATGGAGCTGTTAAAAGATCCGTAACGTCAGCAGTTGCGACAATAATGATCTCGTTATTTTTAAAAGAAGCCCCCGAAAACATATAGAGAGTATTCCCCTCTTGATAAAATTCTCCCCCGCGATAGCGATTATTAACAGGCTCACCAGCATCTGGATTAAGTAGTAGAATGCGTTCTCCCCCTGTGCCAACGGATGTAAAAAGATCATCAAGGGCTACATATTTGACATTACCACCACTTTTCCCTCCAGTGTATACACTAGCGTTATCCTGATAGATTACGTAGTTTTGATCTTCATAGCGCATAAAAGAAGGACCGTATATATCCATCTGTTCACTGCTAGAAGGGCTTACCAAGGGAGTTAGCACTTGCACCCAGTTATAGGCATCTTGAGAATGTGCCAACCAAACAGAGCGGATGTCGGTTGCAAGGTCTAATCCAGAATAAAGCATTATATACTTGTTTCCAATGCCACTAATCGAGTATTCATAAACCCTCGTATAAGTGGAGTTTTTAGTACCTATAGTGGAAGCAGTAATAGCTGTTGAATTTTTTGTGAAATTGATCCCATCGTCACTAATATACAAGACAGTATAGCTATTGTTATGATGTGCCCACATAAAATATTTCCCATGTTCTTCGTTCCAATGGATATCTGGTGCGGAAGGCCCCTTTATTACCGGATTGTTTTCATAATCAGACCATGGGCCATCAAGACTATCGGCATAAGCCACGCTGATGCCTATGTGATAATGCGGTGCATGATAAAGATAATACTTACCCAAAGGATTGGTCATATGCTCCGTAGATATGATCGATGGATGAATCAAATCATCTTTTGGATTGTAAGCGATATCATCCCCGGTAAGTACAACTCCCTGATAGGTGAATTCCGGTAGCCCTTGGGCATGCGTGCGCCCAAATGAAACCATGCATATAATTAAAAAAAGTAGTATCCTGATCATCATATCTATTTTACTATTTTCTACCTATTTTATTCCCCCATATGGCAAAGAATAATATCATGGCATAACACGGAATTAGAATCCAATAACTTCCCGTTGCACTTATTGACAATGCTTCTGCTTCATTTACTCCAGAAGCAATCAATTCAAGTTTATTTGAATCTACCAACCTTCCGTATAAAGGCGGAATGATAGCACCTCCAGAGATTGCCATAATGAGCAAAGCTGAAGCTGTTTTGGTAAATTTCCCCAAACCTTCTAAAGTCAAAGGCCATATAGCAGGCCATACCAAAGCATTTGCGATTCCTAAAGCAGCAACAAATACTACTGAAGTGAATCCTGTAGTATTCAAAATACAGAAACTAAATACAATCCCTAAAATAGCACTTCCTATCAATGCTGTTTTTTGCTTCACATATTTAGGAATTAAAAATACCCCCAATGCATAAGTAGCAACCATAGCCAATAGCGTATACGTCGTAAAGAATTTTGCCTCTTCCCCTGTAAACCCTAATGAGATTCCGTAAGAAATAATAGTATCTCCCGCAATAACTTCTGCTCCTACATATACAAACAATGCCAATACACCTAACCATAAATGTGGAAATTGAAAGATGCTGGTTTTAGCAGATTTTCCTGCTTCTGTTTCTACAGCCTCTTCAGCTTCAACATTTGGCAAGGGTGCTTTCCTAATTAAAACACCTAAGACAAAAAGTACGATCGCCATTACTATATAGGGCACAAACACACTATCTGCCATCGTATCTAACAGTATATTCTTCTCTGCTAAGGAAATACTTACTAATTTTTCTTTTACTTCATCAATCCCTGACAATAACAATGCCCCAAAAATCAAAGATCCTAGTGCACCCGCTGTTTTATTTGCAATCCCCATGATAGCAATCCGTTTAGCGCCACTTTCTATAGGACCTAAAATAGTGATATAAGGGTTCGCTGCGGTTTGCAACAACGTCATCCCAACACCTTGAACAAAGATCCCTGTTAAAAACACCCAATAGGTTCTAGCTTCGGCAGCTGGTATAAAAATCAAAGCACCAAATCCCATAATAATCAAACCTAAAGACATCCCTTTTCTATAGCCAATCTTATTTAAAATATAAGAGGCTGGCAATGCCATCAATACAAAAGATATATAGGATGCAGAAGCAACCAAATACGATTGAGCATCTGTTAACTCATTTATAGTTTTCATAAACGGTATTAACGCACCATTTATCCAGGTAACGAAACCGAAAATGAAAAATAATCCCGCTATAATTATAATGGGAATTGTATAGTTTGTTTTTGTTTGTAATTGATTCGTTGACATCTCTTGGTTTTTGGTTTTTAGATTCTAATTTTTATTGAACTTCGTTTGCTATAAGTAACATCCTATTTAGGGCAGGATTTACAACATTAACTATTTTTTTATAGGATCATATTTTTTTTCAAATTCATGTAGTAAAGGATCTTGAGTTCTTTTCATTTCGGCATAAAGCAACTCCTTTAGTCTTTCTTTTTCATTTTTCAGATTCGGATCGCTTATTAGGTTGACCAATCCATCAGGATCAATTTCAAAATCATACAATTCTTCAGGAACCCTGTACGTATATAAATCAACTCTTTCGGCAATTGCCTTGTTTGATAAGGCCGCCTTGCTCATCGCTTTATAGGTTCTGCCTCCCATGGCATCTCCCCTGATTCGTTTTTCCCCATCTGCCCAAAAATTAACAATATATCCATACTTTTTATCATGAATACTGCGCATAGGGTATTCGGTACCCGCAAATATTTTATTGAACTGTGTAAATACCTGCGTTCGCTGTTTTTGCTGTTCGCCCATTAAAATTGGGAGAAAGGAATCCCCGTCCATATCAGGCCCTTTTGAAAGGTTTAAAGCATCTATGATGGTAGGCATAAAATCGATCCCCGAAATAAAGTGGGTGCTATCAATACTTCCTATGTCCACTTTCCCTGGCCATCGAACAATCCAAGGAGTTTTGTTGCTATTTAAATAACAGTTCGATTTTGCAAAAGGAACCGCCATTCCATTATCACTGATAAACATCACAATCGTGTTATCGCTAAATCCGCTATCATCCAGTGCTTTTAGAATAGCGCCTACGGTTTCGTCACATCTATGTACCGAAGTATAATATTCAGCGATTTCTTGCCGTACTTCTGGCAGGTCAAAAAGAAAATCAGGAACAGCAACTTCTTCTTCAGTGATGCGTCTTGAATATTTTGGAAGGTCTTTACCCCAGTATTTTTTTTCGTCATCGCTGTCCGCAAAAGGACGGTGAGGATCATGGCTGTTTGCCATCAAAAAGAAAGGTTTGTTTTCTTGTTTCGCTTTTAAGAAAAAATCAGAAGCAAATTTATAATAAAGTTTAGGATCCCTACCGATCCCCAGTCCAGAAGCAACTTCCTCTTCTTTGATACAAAGATCCCAATAGAATTTATCCATAGGTTTGAGATGCTTTTCCTTTCCTATAATACCATTTAAGTACCCTACTTTGTTCAATTCCTCCTGTAAGGTAGGAACATCACGGTGAATGGGATCAAACCCTGGTGCACCGTTGTTGTGCGGATATCTTCCCGTCATAAATGATTGCCGACTAGGTTGGCAAACTGCTATATTCACATAGCCATGGGTAAACCGCATTCCTTGTTTTGCAAGCCTGTCAATATTTGGGGTGATATTTGAAATTGTATTTCCATAAGAACCTATAGAATTGTAGTTCAAATCATCTGCCGTTATTAATAATACATTTAAACGTGGACTACTCTTGGTGGCTTTCTCACCAATAGTACAGTTTACCACAAACAGCATCACTGCCAGTCCTAGGAAGATTTTAAGATTCAGTTTGAAGTTTAGTATGTTTTTCATCCGTAAATGAGCTATTTTTAGTTAGACTCTAATTTTGATTTTAATTCTTTTTTCAAGGCTTCCACTAATTCTGGGTATGCATCTGCCAGATTTTTAGTTTCTTTTTCTTCACTTGTATGATCATACAACTCCACGAAATCATTTTCATGAAGTATCATTCTATGGGTAGCAGTTCGTAGGGTCGTTATTTTATAATTTTTGTGATAAGCGATGGCTGAATGACCATTCTTATTTGGATCTTCTAATAGCTTCACCAATGAAATCCCTTGGGTAAACTTAGGGGTTTCAATTCCTGTCAAATCACATAACGTGGGAAAAATATCTAATGTCTCTACAACAGCATTCGTGGTAGCGTTTTTAGTCTTCATATTTGGAACTCGAATAATTAATGGTGAATGCAAAGACTCCTCAAATAATGTGTGCTTGCCCCAAACCGCATGTTCTCCCAAATGCCAACCATGGTCTCCCCACAGTATGACAATCGTATTTTCATCAGCTCCAGTCCGTTTCAACTCCGCTAGAATTTTTCCTACCTGAGCATCAGCAAAACTAACACAAGCTGCGTAATGGCGGCGTACCTCATCAGCAAAAGACACATCCGTATTGGGATTCTTACCCCAACGATTGTAATTCATAAATTCGCCCGATTTATGCCAAGTGGTAATTCCTACAGGTTTATTAGGGTGTTTGGTTGAAGGAAACTCAACCCCTTCATACAAATCATAATAGGACTTTGGCGCTCCAAAAGGTAAATGTGGTTTGATAATACCAACGGCAAGAAAAAATGGTTTTTCTTTATTGGCAGCAACTTCCCTTAGTTGTTCTAATGCTGTTTCTGCTATCAGTCCATCTGGATAAATGGAATCGTCTCCTTCAGTACTTTGAAAAACATCCATTTCACTTGCTTTCTTACGAGTTTCACCATGAGCCAATCCATGCATGATGCCTCGAGGGTGTTGCCAATCTCCTACTGGCAATAGATGTTTGTCCCATGCATTTGGCATTTCAATAATGGAATTATCATCCCAATCTTTACCACCTCTACCTCCAGGGTGATGCGATACTTTTCCAACTGAAATGGTTGTATAACCATGTGTTTTAAACCACTCAGGCATACTAGGACGTATGACTTCAGCACCCTTTTCTTGCATTTTTTTCGCTCGCATAAAAAGTGCGTTATTGCTTGCAGGTCCATAGGTACCAGTTAGCAACGTATAACGTGACGGACCACAACTCGGTGCATTCACGAAATGTTTATAAAAAGACACGCCTTGTTTTGCTAAGCCATCAATATTTGGCGAAATAATATGAGTTGCTCCAAAACTTTTCAATTCCGGACGAAGGTCATCCACACAAATAAGCAGTACATTAGGTTTTTGAGCAAACACCGAATTGGAATTTATAAGTATCGAGACACATAATATCCAAAAATAAATGTAACTCCATCTTTGCTCTTTGGTATCAATACTCTTTGCTTTGAATTTAATCATATGCTATATTTTACTTTATTAGTTCTAATAATAGTCATCCTCCGACCTAAGTATAACGATGACTAAATTCAGTTATTTTTCCCAAACAGTAATAATGGTTGGTTTATCTGGCAATCCTTTATGCTCCGCATCTGGTGTATATAAAAGTTCAACATGAGTTACCTCACCATCACTTGCAGGCAAATTGACCGCATTGGTAAAAAAATCAGTCCCTGAAAACGGATCTACACTTTCATCCCACGGAATGGCTAACATCGCATACTTCACTTTACCACCTTGGGTTATTTTTAAGGTAACATCACATCCTTCAGTTGGCGCAAAATACTTTTCTGCAGCCGCTCTGTCATCTGAATTTCTAGGATCAAAAAGTCGTATCAATCCTGTATTGTAGGGACCAATTGGAGGGTAAACAATATTTGCCTCAGGGGTAACGGCACTCACACTAGTCAGCACACTTATAACTTCCACATCATGCTTTACAGGATACTGAACACCATCATTTTCTACTGTAGTTGTATAATCGTTAGCCTTTGTATTCCAGCCCATCCAGCTGTTCTTGTCTTTGTCCCAAACTACTACATGCCCTTCAAGATAATTTTTCATTTTCTGAACTTCATAATCTGAGAAATGCTTGAGCATTGCCCATTCTTCCATTTTATCTGATTGTCCACCCCCTAACATGGGCGATTTTTTGTAGACTTTAGGTTCCCCAAATGTTGGCGGCATAAATTCACCATTCCATAAACAAAAACCCCAAGTGGATCCCACCCATTGCTTTTTGGTGTAAACTCCATTATAAGTCCCTTTATTATAAGGATAATGTCCCTGATTACAGTGAGGAAGACTCATTCCATGACCACATTCATGTGCTATATATCCAACCATACCGCCTCTACCAAGACCATGAAAATCGGCTCCTCGGCCATACTTAATCTTTAGATGATGTGAGCTCAAATAATACATATTGGTACGTCCTGCCGTTCCGGATGCAGCAATCAATGCTTTCATCCATCGGGAGGAAGTTTTTTCACCTCGGTCGGTTTCCTCCTCCGAATAACAACGTTTCGCAGGTATTTTACTCTTGGTGTCTGGGGCAAGCACAATCTCTTTAAAAAATGCTCGCACAAAATCTACTTTCAATTCAGCTATGGGTATTCTAGATTCAAACTCTTTTTCCCATCCTTCAGGAAACGCTTTGAATTCGTTTTCAAAACAAGCGATGTCAATTAAATTCATCTTCAGCACAGTCGGAGCACCTATCTCTAACTCATTAAACGCCTTGGTTTCCTTACCAGCCTTAATCTCTACAGTCATGCCCGGCTGTAACAATTCTTTTGGAATAGTTCCCGTAAAACTATCGGCATAGGAATGGACTACTTTCAATGAATCACTTTCAATAAAAGAAGGAAGATGACTAGGTCCCTGCAAGCGGATCTTAAGTTTTTTACCGTTCAATCTTACGATAGCTTCTACTTTCGGTGCACGTACTTCCTCTTCGGAAATCACATGAGCCTTTATCAGTGTTTTGCGATTACCAACCAAAGTAAAATAAGTGTAATCTGGCTCAGCAACATGCGTTTGTGCAAAGAAGACTGCATCAATATTTATTGATTTTTTGTTAGCCTTCTCTGTTTTAGACAAAACTAGCTCTTCCTGGGAAATATGCTCAAAACCAAATAATGCTAAAACAAGTAACAATGATAGTACTCCTTGAATTTTTTTTGTTGTATTTCTACGATTTTCTTTTTCTACGGTCATTTCTGTTTCTTTTGTAATGAATTTTTTTATTCAACTATAATGTATAAATTCTTTCTATGGAGGTGGGGCTACAAGTAATTAGGCGGCTAATATATTGTTCGTAATCAGCTTTATTTTAGGATCAAATTCGAGTTTCATCTTTAGTCGTTGAGCCAAAATACCCAATACAAATACCTGACTAAACAAAGCTTCTACTCTCAATATTTCTCTATAACCTATCTATCAGATATCATATTCAGCTCTCCATTCAACAATTTCACTGTTTCGTACCGCCTGATTTGCCATATGAACAGAGATCGCACTTTGATAGCCATCTTTTAGACCAAGTAACAATTCTTCCTCTTCATTTATTGCTGCAGCGAAATTTTTGTACAGCATCCATGAGGCATTGTGTGAAAAATTATCCGTAGGATAAATTATACCCTGAGAATTCATTGGCTTCATCTGATGCTTTTTGTCATCATCAATCAATTTAATAGTAGCCCCGGATACGCTATCTACTCCATCCTTCCAACTCTTTTCTAATGATTCGCCTTCAGGGTAGATAAATGCCTCTGACATATTTTTCGACACAATCGTTGCCTTTTTACCGTACAGTTTTAATTGATAACCTTCATATTTATTTGTAGTCCCAGAATGAAACCCTGCTTTTACACCATTCGGATAATCGAAAAGCATATGAACATTATCAAATGTTTCTCTTCCATCTTTCCAATAATCAATACCACCTGTTCCCATAACACGAGTTGGATGAGCGCCTAACAAATTGTCTATCATATTGTATTGATGAGATCCCAATTCAGCATTAAGTCCTCCCGAATATTCTTTATACATTCTCCAATTGATGCGACGATCCAGCTCTTCTTTTGAAAAGCCCTGAACAACAGTCTTATCAGGTAAGGGACGCCTCCAACTATTATTCCTATCCCAAGTAGCTTCAACCCTAGTAATCTTCCCCATGTATCCGTTTGCTATCAAATCTTTAATCGTTTGAAACATTGGATTGAGTTGATATTGATAAGAAATCTGAAATATTTTATTAGACAAGTTGGCCTTCTTTTTGATGGCCATAGATTGTTCAATAGTATAAGCCAGTGCTTTTTCACATAATATATGAACATCGCAATCGAGAGCAGTCATTACCATTCTATAGTGTTCATAGAGTGGAGTTGCAATAATTACAGCATCCAAACCTTTCATGCTTAAAAGCGCTTCGTACTTCTTAAAAGTTTGAAAATCATTAGGAATGTTCTTTTTTGCTGCTTCCAATCTAAAATCAAAAGTATCACACACCGCAACCACTTTAAATTCAGGCACCTGCTTCAAAACCTTTAATATTCCACTACCACGACTCCCAACACCAATAATTCCAAGACGAAGTCGTGAGTTTTCTGGCACCTCATTAAGTACAAATTTATTTTTATTGCTACACGCTACTAATCCAACACCCGCAGCTGCAGTAGCAATCGATGACATTCTAATAAAATCTCTTCTCTTCATGTTTTATAGTTTAGGCTCCCAACCAGGCTGATATTCGCGACTCCATAACTTCATAGCTTCATTATTATACATGCGTCCATTTTTACCAATTTCAAAGCCTTGATTTATACGATAGGCAACGTTCGCATAATGTACCATGGACATACTAACTGCTGCATCATCTATGGGGGCACTTAATTTTTCAGTTCCACGAATGGTATTAAAAAAGTTATGTACATGCTTAAAGCTCGCTTCACCACCTCCACCTAGGGCTACACCTGATTCTTTTAACTCAGAATCATAATCGCGAACCACTTTTCCTCGGCGGTCGTAAACGATATATTTATTTCTATTGATAAACACACTGCCCTCTGTACCATAAATTATGGTTCCCCTACCAGAACCATAAGTACTGTAAGCATTTCGACTTTGTCCATCCCATTTAATCACTTTATTTTTATCAAACTTAAAAGTGGCTTCCATCGAATCGTACATTTCCCAACCATCATCTTTGAATTGGCGTTTATCAGCCTCTACATTTACCTGATTTGGGAAATCTACCTGTAATGCCCAACGTGCAATATCCAACTCATGCGTTCCATTGTTACCTGCTTCGGCTGTACCGAAATCCCAGCCGTACCAATGCCAGTTGTAATTCCATGTTTCTGAGGTATAATCACGACGAGGTGCAGGTCCTTGAAAAAGGTCCCAATCTAAGCCTCCAGGTACGGCTGCTGGCTCTTGATTTTGAACACGTCCTCTTGCGTTGGTATAAAAAGCGACAGCTTTATAGGTCTCACCAATTAAACCATTGTGTATCTCATTAATAATCTCATTTGTATGTTTAGAAGAACGCTGCTGGTTCCCCATCTGAACAACCTTGCTATACTTTTTTGCAGCAGCAACTAACATTTCGTTTTCATTCATGTTATGACTACATGGTTTCTCTACATACACATGCTTTCCAGCTTGCATCGCCATAATTGATCCTGGTGTGTGCCAATGATCTGGTGTTGCATTTATAATGGCATCTACTTTTTTATCTGCTAATACATTTCTAAAGTCACTCTCTAAAATAGGCTTATAACTTAATGTTTTCGAAAATTCTTCAGCCGCATTGGTTAGTTGTGATGGCATTACATCACATAAATAACGTACTCTAACATTTGTAGATTTATGAGACAAGGGAGGAATAAATGCTTTTAATCGTCTACCTAATCCCATTATAGCAACATCGACCCTGTCATTAGATCCTATAATTTGCGAATAACTTTTCGCCGACATAAACGAAGAAGCCGCAAATACACCAGCCGTACCCATTGTTGTATTTTTTATAAAACTTCTTCTTGAATTCTCCATTTTTTTAAAGTGTTTTAATTTTTATATTTTTAAATGATACGGCATCTCCATGATCCTGAAGTAGAATATGCCCTTCTTCAACTTCTCCGAAATTTGGCCAGTTCTTATACTTGCTATAGTTTACTAGCGCCTTCCATTGTTGGGTTCCTCGCTCATATTCAACTAGTTTAATACCATTAACAAAATGCGTCACAATACGATCCTTTACTACAATTCTTGCTCTATTCCAACCATAGTAGGTCACTCGTTTATAAGGCATATTGGGAGAGTAATAAACAGGTTCAGCTTTGATTAAATCGTAAAGTGAACCTAATGTTCGCTTACCTGCCACTCCTTTCTTTGCATCTGGATGCTTTTTGTCATCCAATATTTGATACTCGCAGCCTATTGAGGATCCTTTACCTTTATTTAATTCTGAATCCACAAAATATTTAATACCACTATTTGCACCTTCCGTAAACTTAAAATCTACTTCCAGTTCAAAGTTTTTGTATTTCTTAATCGTAACGATATCACCTCCGTTCTTTGATTCTCCTCCATCAGCATCTTCAACGCTCAATTCTCCATCTTCAATCTTCCAGCCATTATCTGGAAATTCCGTTAGTTTAGCTCCTCTCCAACCTTTTGAAGTTTTACCATCCCATAACATAGACCATCCTTCTTTAATTTCTCTTTCTGATAATTTATTATTGAGATAAGAAACTTGAGGAACCTCTTTGCTATTAAGGGATATTTCATCCTCCAAGTCTTTCGTTTTTATTCGAATGTTTTTATAGTGAATTTCTTTACCAGCGCTGCTCTCACTTCCAATACTATGTATTTGCAAGGCAATAAAACCTGAAGCAGTCATATCGTCCATTAAATCAGCCGTTTGAATTCCATTCACCCAAACCCTGATATTATGACCTATAGCTTCTACCCTAAATTTATTCCAATCATCACTTTTAAAGGCTGCTTTCCCTTTGGGATTACGCTCCAGATTATACAACCATCCACGTCTTTTCTCATCGAATATACCACCTGCCCAGGCTCTTTTTGACGGATCTAATTCTATCTGGTATCCATGTACAATTCCATCGCGATATTCCTTTAATGAATTGGATCGAATTTGAACTCCGGCATTTAAAACCGGATCAATGCGTGTTTCATATTCCAAAATAAAATCATCGTAATTCTTTTTGGTAGCCAAAAAAGTATTCGGCGAACTCATTTCACTTACACCAACAATAACACCCTCTTCAACCTTAAATTCAGCAGTACCATTAAGTACCTTCCAACCTTTCAGATTTTTACCATTAAATAGGTCCTTCCAGCCTTCGCTCTTTTGAGCTTGAACTGTCATTGAAATAATCAATACTTGTATTATTGTAATTGTTAGTTTTTTCATGTATCTAAATTTGTTTTGTTATTCTCAATTAATTTATTGGTATGCTGTTATTCTGATTATTTTATTCCCTTAAAAACCCTATTATTATTACAAGAACATATTAGCATCCAAAACCATAAAGTCTCCGAGATTCTTTTGTTGCGCTATCAATTCGTTTAACAATTGTTCTTTTATTTTTCTGTATTTTTTATTAAAAGCAAGGTTTTCCATTTCGTAGGGGTCTTTCTCTAGGTCAAACAGTTGAATGTTTTTATTATGAGGATATACAATTAGTTTGTATGTATCAGATCGAATCATGCGTTGCAAATTTTTGTATGCGCCAAAAACATAGTCTTCACCTCCTTTGCTTTCACCATTTAGTAAAGCTTTGAAACTTTTGAAATCAACGGTATTGGGTACTTCTATCGAAGCTAACTCACAGGTGGTGGCAAACATGCTCTGCATATAAACCTTCTTCGTTACTTTTCTACCAGCTTTAAGTCCCGGTCCATTGATAATAAGTGGCATTCGTATACTATGGTCGTATTGGTTCTGTTTTCCCATCAAACCGTGCTGCCCAATTGCCAAGCCATGATCAGACGTCATAATAACATACGTATTATTCCCTTTTCCACTAGTTTCCAATGCTTTTAAAATTCTTCCCAGTTCATGATCAAAGTGCGTGATAATCGCATAGTATTCGCTTCTGTGCAATTGAACAGCTTCTTTCGTTCTAGGGAAAGGAGCTAGTTTTTCGTCCCTCACCTTACTATCTCCCTGATCAAAAGGATGTTCAGTCATAAAATTATGAGGTATTTTTATAGAAGATGCAGGATACCTATCCACGTACTCTTTAGGAGATTGTCTGGGGTCGTGTGGGGCATTGAAAGCCACATACATTAAAAACGGGCTTGTATTTATCACTGCATCATTCAACAGATAATCAATGGCTTGATCGGCGAATAACTCCGAAGTATGCTGCGCTACTTGATAGGATGGCCCAAACTTTTTGTTGCCCTCCTCATCTAATAAAACATCCTTGACTGTTGGCGACCAATGTCCATTAAATTTAGCATCCCAAGGATTCCATTCCGGACCTTCAGCACCCCTATTATAACCGGGTCGGTTTCCTTCGTTATCTCTTGATTCATAAAAACCATGTGCCAGCGCACTAGCTTTATCGAATCCTTGCAACACTGCCTCAGAAGAATTGTGCCATTTACCTGTAATAAAGGTTTCATAACCATTTTCACTAAATACTTCGGGCCAAATAGAGATCTCTGTTTTCTCATATTCCTCTTTCGATCTTGTCCACTTACTCAACAGTTGTTTATTTTGGGATGCCCTAAACAAACTCTGTCCTGTAAGTAACATGGTTCTGCTGGCAACACATACAGCTCCTCTCCATGATCCTTGGTTAAAAGCATGTGTAAAAGTTACTCCTTGATCTACCAATCGATCCATATTGGGTGTATAAATCTCTTCATTATTTAAGGTATGAATGGACTCATAGGTTTGATCATCGGTCATAATAAGTAAAAAATTCGGCTTTTCCTGCTGTGCAACACCACTAACGGTAATACACAATGCAAAGACTAATATCGCTAACCTCCTATTTATCATATCATTCTATTTTATTTCGTTTGAATCTTTATATATAAGACAATAAAAAAAAGAAAAGGGTGACAAGAAAATGGTGATAAGAAAAAAAAACGACCATTTATGTTGCGCAAAATCCACTAGCTGTACTTCACTATCCGAAGACATGTTTCGCTATCCATTTATTTAGCACATCATTTTATTTCGTTGAAGACTGTTATCAAATAGGATCCCGCATCCAGTTTAAATTCACCAATATTTATGCCCTCAATTACTTCAGAATTTATTTCCTTATTATTCTTTTGAATAGTTATTTGCTGCAAGTGCATATATGGTAAAGAAATTTTGGCCGTACTACCGTTCGGAATTGTTATCTCATACTGGATTGCATTTTTCTCTTTTCTCCAGTTTGAGACGATGGAACCATATGGTGAATTGTACGTACAGTTCACAAAGTCAAGTCCTTGAGGAGTTGATGGAGCCAAAATAAACTCCTTAAAACCTGGATGTTCAGGGTCTGGCTGAATACCAGCCAACCAACGATAATACCATTCTGTAACCGTACCAAACATCGGATGGCAATTGGAAAAAGCATCATCACTTTCCTTCCATGTTTCCCATAGGGTGGTAGCTCCCCGATCGATCATATGTCCCCATCCAGGATAAACGGTACTGTTTACTATAGCAAATACCTCTTCAGGAGCAGCGTATTTAGAAAGTGACTCCAAAACATATTTAGTACCGAATATACCCGTATTAAAATGACCTGAAGGACCATTCTTAATTGCATTTAATAAGGAATCTTTCGCTGCACTAATTTCATTTTCAGGAATAATATTATGATAGAGTAAGGTTGAAAATAACGTTTGCTTATTTATTTTTTCGGGTACCGGTTTGTCCCAGAATTCAGCCTTTACCAGACCTTGTAGTTTATTAGCCAACGCATCATATTTCTTTTCGCTTTTATAATCTTCCATTAGGGAAGCAAACCTTTTCATAATACGAGCACATTGCAAATAATGACTGGTTCCTGTTAATTCAACCGGTACTGGCTCCATGGATTCGTGATCACTTAATCCTTTATCCACCAAACCATTCGGATGAATCCTATCTACTTTATCCATCCATTTCTTATCCAGCTCATACAACTCTTGAATAAGTGCTGTATCGTTATAATAGAGATAGAGGTAATATTGAGTCGTAAGAAATGCCGATTCCCAACTAATTCCGCAATATTTTACGCCAACATAAGGTGCTGTATCCACAAAAGATGTATCATTCATAGCATCAACCCAGTCGTAAACCGTTTTACGGTAAAAGCCCTGCATATCGTAATTATAGATAAACGATTCGCTAGTAGCATTCAAATCACCGCCATAACCAAACTTTTCTCTGGCAGGACAATCGGATTGTACACTAACAAGATTGGCTCTAAAGGTTCTATCTGTTGCTTCCTGTATTGAATTCAGCAAAGCATTAGAACTAGAAAAACTATTTTCCCGTGAAATGTTTGAATGCATAAATAATCCTTTCACATGTGCTAATTTCGGCATATACTTTAGCCCTCTAATTTCCATGTATCGATAGGTATGATAGGTGAATTCTGGAGTAAACAATGCATTTTTATTTTTACCAAAAATAAAACTATCTGTTTGCCATGCAATATCTGGAGCACCTGGACCTCCTTTTCCTTTGCTTTTAATCTGACCAATTACGGTGGTCATTGGATTTAAGGTTCCATCTTCATAAACCCTTTCTCCAAAACGGAAAGTAATGGTGTCTCCCTGCTTTCCTTTTAATTTTATTTTATAAGTCCCTGTGAAATTCACACCCATATCGACCACATAAGTCCCTTCTTCTGGAGAAATAATGGCTACTGGTGTAATCTCTTCTGTAATTTGTACTGGGGGAGAAAATGCTTTTTGAAGCTTGCCTCCCGGATTTTTACCCTTTTTCGCAGTTTCCCATAAGCGATCATCAAATCCAGGTTTATCCCAATGTTTAATTTTTTTACGTGCATCATATGCTACCCCTAAATAAACACTGTTTTTAATAATTGGTCCATACTTATACTTCCAACTGTTGTCCGAAACAACCTCCACTGACTCCCCATTCTGATATAGAATATGCAGTTTAGCAATAAAAACAGGTTTCCCAACCTGTGTATCGGTCCTTAAATTACGTCTCCCCCATTTTCGCAGCGGAAGTGGATTGTAAAAGCCATTCCCCAGCATTAACCCAATGCAATTCTCCCCATTATTAATAAGCGCTGTAACATCATATTCAGTAAAGTATATTCTTTTACTAAAGTCCGTCCACGCAGGATCAAGGGCATTTTCACCAACCGACTTACCATTTATAGAAGCCTTATAATACCCTGCCGCAGTAATGAACAACTTCGCATTTTCGATTTTGTAATCTGTTTTGAATTCTTTTCGGAAAAGTGGCGACGGAATCTTCAAATAAAACAAGGAATCAGCAATCGGTAAATCACGATTATCCGAAATCCAATGTGTGTTTTCATCGGATTGAAAAGCAATGTGATTTTTTTGCTCCTGATTTTCGCTACAAGCAATAATTGAAAATATAATTAGTATTATGAACCTGAATTGCTTGCAGTATATTAATATATATGTCATTCTTTAAATTTTGTTTTGCATTTTCTCAAATTACCTAGAATGGTAAATTGTATGAGTAGTGCCGAATTTTGAAGTTTTCTTTCAAGTGGTAATGAATTAGTACAAATACTGAAACTTCAAATTAGCGACTTCACTCGGCATTATGTATACAAAATGTTAGGCTTTGTTATCTGTTTTTTTTAATTAACTGAATTGATTTGTCTGCAAATCTCTTACCCATACTTACATATCCTTCCGTTGACATATGTAAATCATTCTTAATTTTTTTTCCTTTTCTATTTACACCATCGTTAAGATCATCTGTATTAATCCAATCAAAACGAGGATTAGATTCAGCTACATTTACCTGAATATCTCGTATCATAGTCCAATGAACGTATTTTTTATTGGCCATATCAAAATCACTTAATCTGCCAATTACAAAATTTACATCTTTACGCTCTAAGTCATCACTGAGTTGGTTATAAAGTCCTATCAAGCTTTTCTTGTATACGTCACCTAATTTTTCTTTCGCATCACGCTCACCCTGCATCCAAACAAACGTGATTGTTGCAATTTTCTTATTTTCAATGGCAGTACTAACTTTATTCATTAATGAATCGTACAAGTCTGGTTGCGCCTTTAGTTCACTCCCTTTAAGGGGCTTCCATTTTTTGTACCAACGTCTGATTGGTTTTCCTCCTTCTGCATCTTTTACAAAAATCACATTGTCAATTCCAAATTCAGCTTCGATTTCAGGAATAAATGATTCTTCTGGTGTTAACAACTTCATATTGGATTGTCCAGAGAGTATGAATAAATGCTTCTCTTCTTGTTTTGATACACAAGAAGAGATTATAATGCTAATTAAACCAACTAACAAAACGCTCTTTACTTTCATTGTTTTAATTATTTTCATATTCTTATATTACTAAAATCTAAAAGTTTGTATTCATTTGAATTCACATTAAATCATAAGTGAATCCCTTGAATTTTAATTTAAGTTGGGTTGTACCCAATCTTTAATCCCTCCAGAATTCTTTTGCTTTTCATATTCTATCCAAAAGGGTTTTTCTTTTGCCAAAGGAACGTTTTCATTTATCATATATGGTCTAACCTCACGCCACCATTTGTCATAAACTTTTCTCATTTCAACAACTACTTCTGGGTGTTCGGCTGCTATATCTTGTTTTTGACCTGGATCACTAATCACATCGTATAACTTTTTGTTATTTACAAACCGGTAACGTTCATTTCTTACCGCACAGTTTCTATACATCGCATTATCGGGATTTGAACTTTCTACGGTTCCAAGCAAACGCTTGCTCACTTTGTAATTGTTCGTGTTTTTAGGGTTTAATGGCCATCTTGCGCTGTGGACAAACCGATACCTGTCATCCATCTTATGAGCAGAATTCTTTAAATAAGGAAGAAAACTTCGACCATCCAAATCAGGTACATCCGAGATATCAACCCCAGCAATCTCGGCCATTGTTGGCAGTATGTCGTAGTGGTTTACTAAAGCATCCACCTTTTCTCCTTGCTTAAATTCATTAGGCCATCGTATAAAAAATGGAACTCTTGTTCCTCCTTCATCGGGAGTTCCCTTCATTCCCTTCATCCCTGCATTGTAGGTAGGGCCGTGTACAGTATTCTTACCACCGCCTGATTTTCCATTGTCCGACATAAATATCAAAATGGTGTTTTCGTCGAGATTCCATGCAGTTAATTTTTCCATAAACAATCCTAAATTATCATCTATGTTTTCAATCATGCCATAAAAACCCTGGGCATTTTTAGGATAGTCCTGTTTTATAAATTTCTCCTTATATTTTTCTGGGGCAATAAATGGACCGTGCGGTGCATTTAGAGCGATATAGGCAAAAAACGGTTGGTCATCCTTCGCTTTTTGTTTTATCCAAGACAAAGCCTGAGTAAAAAAAATATCGGTGCAGTAACCTTTTGTTTTCACAAAGGTTCCGTTGTGCTTTATAGTTGGGTCAAAATATTTATTACCGGGAACATCGGCACAAGAACCTGCATAAGCCTGACCTATACCACCTCCACCATGAATAAACACTTCGTCAAACCCACGACTTTCAGGTTGGTATTCAGAGGCGTCTCCCAAATGCCATTTCCCGAAAATACCGCTTGTATAACCACCTCTTTTTAAAATCTCAGGCAAGGTGCTTATCCCCAAAGCCATGTGTTCACGTTCAAAAATAGTATGTGTAATCCCATTTTTAAAAGGATGTCTACCCGTCATTATTGCAGATCTTGACGGAGCACATGTTGGACTTACTTGAAAATCTTCCAGACTAACTGCCTGAGATTTTAATTTATCCATATTGGGTGTAAAAACATCAGGACTTCCATGTGCAGAGATATCTCCATACCCCTGATCATCTGTCATTACTAGAATAATGTTGGGTACACTTTTTTTGTGCGAGCATGCCATACAAAACAGGACTATAAACAGTACTGAAAAATATTTGTTTACTATTTTCATTATGATTTGTTTACTATTTATTTTGGGAAACGCTTCCCATTACTAGTATTTCGCTGGTTTCATTTTGACCTGAAAAAAGTCAAAAACCAAAATTCCATATTTAGGTTCCTGTTTTCACGGGAATGACAGTTTCAACGGAAACCCCGAGGCAGCGCCTCGAGGAATTCTTTTGGATTAAAAATCTCTATATTCAGCATCTAAATATTGATTCGCTTCTTCTTCAGAGAATTTTGCTTTTTCGCTATCCCAATGCAATGTTTCATTAGGGAAACGACCAGCAATAACACCTAGTAAAATTGTTTCTGTAAGTCTTGCTGCATACGAGAACGGAGCAGTACACTCGTCAGTTCCTAAACAAGCATCTACAAACTGATGGTAATGCTTTGGCCCTTCAGTGGCATAATTACGAATAGGTTCCCCCATTTTATTAGCTTTTTCAACAGCAGCAATTTCAGCAGATATGTCAACATACTTCCCATCCACAATTTTTTGTGGCAATTGCATAAAGTGAGGTAATAGCAATCGTCCTTTTTCACCAATAAACATGGCTCCTTGACTTGGTAACTTTCCTTCTTTAGCTATTTTAGCGTCTAGAGATATTTTTTCTTCTACGCTTGCGTCCTTTCCATCATCGGTACCTTCTTTTGATACTACATCTTCAGAAACGGGCAATAGCAAGTCTTCATGTACTCCCGGTGCACCAACACCATCAGACCAAATCCAAGTTAGTTTATCAGTGGTAAATGGAGTTCCAGGGAATTCATAGGTTACTTCGTTGTGTTCTGGAAAACCGAATCCGTTAGATTTTTTACATTTATTTACAATCGTTTTAGGCACATCCAAAGCAAGTGCGTTGTATGGAGTGTCAAAAATATGCACGCCCATATCGCCTAAAGTACCACAACCGTAATCCATTAATTTACGCCAGTTTCCAGGATGGTAAATGTCTTTTTTATAGTCTCTTTTTGCGGAAGTTCCCAACCACAAGTTCCAATCTAAATTTTCTGGAATTTCATCTGAACCTTGAGGTTCCGGACCATCATATCCCCAGTTTTTAGGAGACCAAGCACGAACCGTATGTACTTTTCCAATAATTCCAGATTGAATCAACAGCGTAGCCAATTTATAATCATAAAAAGAGTGTACTTGAATTCCCATTTGAGTAACCAATCTTTTCTTTTTTGCCAATTTGTTCATTGCTCTTGCTTCTGCAACATGATGTGTCAATGGTTTTTGACAATATACATCCTTCTTCATTTTCATAGCGAGCATTGATGCAGGGGCATGCGTATGATCAGGTGTAGAAACAATCACAGCATCAATTTTTCTTTTCATTTTTTTAAGCATGGTTCTGTAATCTGCATATATCTTTGCGTTTGGGTACAATTTTTGTGCAGCCGCCAAAGCATCCGAATCTACATCGCATAGCGCGACAACATCTACCAATTCATGTGATGCTATGGCTTTCAAATCTGATGCTCCCATATTTCCAACACCAATATGTGCAGTTCTTAAACGTCCTTTCTTTTTTGCCAAGGCCCAAAGTGGTGCTGGTATCATTGAACCAACAGCAAGTGCTCCTGATACTTTTATAAATTCTCTTTTATCCATGGGTTCTTATTTTATAATTTTTTTAATCTTTATGTTTCTAAACTGTGTTAGCCCACCATGGTCCTGTAAACCTATATGACCTTTTTTAGCCATTCCGTATAAAGGATGATTTTTCCATTTCGAATTTTTCTTTACTTCTTTCCATTCTTCAGTCCAAAGGTTATATTCAACTACTTTTTTACCGTTCAAAAAGTGCTGTACATTGCCTCCATTCACAAGTATTCTAGTTGTATTCCATTCCTCTATTGGCTTTACTTTTGCTCCAATTGGCTTATGCATTGCATAATTTGACCCTGAATATTGTGCATCACTCAATTTTGTTGGCCAACCTTTATCATCTAATAATTGATATTCAGGGCCAGTTTCGTAAATCTTTTTAGAATCTCCTTCTTGTACATGGATAAAGATTCCACTATTACTTTGCGAAGCTATTTTCCATTCTATGTACAACTCAAAATCTTGATATTGCTTCGTAGTGATAATATCTCCTCCATGATCACTTCCAACACCTGAATTATTCAATACACCATCAATCACTTTCCAACCTTGTACATCTCCCCCTTGAAATATTTTCCAACCATCAAAATTTTTGCCATTAAACAACAACTCCCAACCGGCTTTTTTTTCTTTCTTGCTTAACGTGTTTAACTTTTCCGAACAGCTTGTAATTGTTAAAAGCAGCGCTACTAAGATTAATCCTACTATTTGTTTCATTTTTTTATATTTTATTATTGATTTTTAATAGTCTGTAAATAATTTTCTTCTGTTTTTATTTGCCTTTATATAAATGACATGCTAATCCAGTCTATTGTTCTATTACATATGGTCTATATATAGGACACTAAAAAACAGAAAAGGGTGACAAAAAAAGCAACTAAATATAAGAAACTGGTGTTGAAGTATCCCAATATCTGTGTATCCATATCCAAAAAGAATGGTAAAAGGTTTCGTTGTTTTTTATTAAAATAATGTTGTCAGATACTTCTTTTATTTATGAGTCACCTTTTCAGTTCGATTTCAAGACTCTTACACTCGGTTCTCATCGTGCTTAACAATTCCTTATATTCCGAGTTTCTAGCCAA
>CEWR01062704.1_pt1 | contig 61739 bp, 43 predicted proteins | sample 356321 | NCBI WGS metagenome assembly CEWR01 (sample SAMEA2621551, study PRJEB7988) | marine metagenome | biome: marine biome (ENVO:00000447); feature: mesopelagic zone (ENVO:00000213); material: "saline water (ENVO:00002010), including plankton (ENVO:xxxxxxxx)" | depth 790 m
ATAATAATAATACTAGACTCCATGGTCTCTTAGGACACATTACACCAATGAAAAAATGGAACCAGGATAAACATCCTATTTTAATGAAACATTTAGTAGCATAATTAATAATTGGAATTTAGAATAATACTCTTGTTTTATAGGGGTCAAAACAATACTTATCTCCAAGTCTCAGATGATTTACAAAGTATATTCAATTCTCATCAAAGCTATTTCGACCAAGGAGCATCAAGAGATGTTGCCTAGATCTATGACCCTCGACAACCAAGATCAATTTTTATAGAACTGAAATTTTGTGCATAAAAAACAAAAAAAGGTGTTTGAAATTTCAAACACCCTTTTTTATAAATTTAACAAACCACTATTTCGTCGTAAACCCATGACCTGTTCTTCTTCTATTTCTTCTTCCTGTACTTTCTCCAAAAGTAAACAACAAACTAGCTGAAAACTGAGGGATAGAAGAAAAAGCCGTTGGGTCACTAGAGGAAACAGCTCTGTATACAATTTCTCCATTTAAACCTATGCTAGGGAACAACCAATAGGTAAGTCCCGCTCCTACATTTAATGAAGTTGCTCTATCAATTTTATCTTTTACATTTAAACCAATTCCACCAACAACATAGGGGACCAACTTGTTTTCAGTAAAATGAAAGTCATACTTTCCATGAAGGTCCATAAAAGTTATATAATGATCATTTGTAAAAAAACCATCAATCCCTGAAATTCCAGTAAACGAGACTTTTACAGATGCAGAAAATCCTTTTCCCATATAGCGGGTTAACGATAAGTTTGGAATTTGAACATTAAAGCCATCTTTCGGAAATGCAACTCGATCATCAGTTATAAAAAAACTGCCACCAATACCTGCAGCCCATATTTTAGTTTTATCTTGAGCAAATGTACTAACACTACTAACTAGCAACACAATTGCTACGTATTTCTTCAAACTTATCATATTACTATTTCAATTTTTATACACAAATCTAAGCAATAATATCGAAGACTTATATATATGGGGTTACAAAATATTTTAATTATAAAATAAGAATTTTTATTCTAATTACTATTTTACAAATCTATCTATAAAAAATTTATCTTTGGCAAAAAATTTATTCTTTTGAGTAAACAACAAATTGTCGACTTAATTTCCCAGTCTTCCAACTCCAAAAAGATTGCTAAACAGCTATCTAACCGGAAATCTCATGTCCAAATATCAGCACTCTTAGGCTCTTCTTTAGCCATTACGATTGCCGAAATATATAAAAAAACAGAAAAACCATTCCTAATTATTTTAAATAACAAGGAAGAAGCTGCCTATTTCTTAAATGATATGGAGCAAACAATAGGCAATAAAGATGTCTTTTTCTACCCAGGATCCTATAGAAGACCTTATCAGATAGAAGAAACGGACAATGCTAATGTTTTATTGCGTGCTGAAGTTTTAAACAGAATAAATTCTCAAAAAAAACCAGCAATTATTATTAGCTACCCTGCTGCTTTGTTTGAAAAAGTAGTTACTAAAAAGGAATTAGAAAAAAACACTTTAAACATTAGTTTAAACGATCTTATTTCTCTAGAATTTGTAAATGAAATATTATTTGAGTATGAATTTAACAGAGTAGATTTTGTTTCTGAACCTGGAGAATTCGCAGTAAGGGGAGGACTTATAGATGTTTTTTCTTTTTCCAATGATGAGCCGTATCGCATTGAGTTTTTTGGTGATGAAGTAGACAGTATTCGTACTTTTGATATCGAAACACAACTATCTACAAGCTATTTAAAGAAGATCAACATTATGCCCAATGTTGAAAATAAATTGCTACAAGAAAATAGAGAAAGTTTTTTAAAATATGTTTCTAACAAGACAATTTTAGTTACAAAAAACACAGAGCTTGCTTTTGGAAAATTAGATAATCTCTTTGAAAAGTCTATCGAGGCATTTGAAAAATTAAATTCTACAATAAAACAAGTTTCTCCAAACGAACTTTTTATTGATGGAAATATTTTCAAAAAAGAGTTATTAGAGTTCTCAAGAGTTGGTATTTCTACAAACCCCAGAGAAATAGATTCCGAATATTCTTATAATTTCAAGACAAAACCTCAGCCTGCTTTTAATAAACAATTCAATTTGTTAATTGATGACCTGAATGAAAATACAAAAAATGGGATTACAAATTATTTGTGTTGTACCAATGAAAAACAAACACAGCGTTTTCATGATATTTTTTCTTCCGTTACAGAAGAAGACTCACAACGTGAAATAAAATACAAAGCAATTGTTTTCCCCATTCATGAAGGGTTTATTGATTTAGAAAATAAAATTGCTTGCTATAGCGATCATCAAATTTTTGAACGCTACCATAAATTCAGTTTAAAAAATAACAACTCAAAAAAACAGACCATTACACTAAAAGAGTTGACCAATTTAGAAGTTGGAGACTATGTTACCCATATGGATCATGGAGTTGGAAAGTTTGGTGGGCTACAAAAAATAGATGTAGAAGGAAGCAAACAAGAGGCTATAAAATTAATGTATGGTGAACGTGATATTTTATACATCAGTATTCACTCACTTCACAAAATTTCTAAATTCAACGGAAAAGACGGAACTCCACCTAAAATATACAAATTAGGTTCAGGTGCTTGGAAGAAGATCAAACAAAAAACAAAAACAAGAGTTAAAGAAATCGCCTTTAATCTTATCAAATTATATGCAAAAAGAAAGCTAGAAAAAGGTTTTCAGTTCAACCCCGACAGTTATTTGCAGCATGAACTAGAAGCTAGTTTTATGTATGAAGATACTCCAGATCAATTTACAGCCACACAGGATGTAAAAAAGGACATGGAAAACGAACAACCGATGGACAGATTGGTTTGTGGTGATGTAGGTTTTGGAAAGACAGAAGTAGCAATTCGAGCTGCATTTAAAGCTGCTGACAATGGAAAACAAGTAGCAATTCTAGTTCCTACAACTATTTTAGCTTTTCAACATTTTAAAACGTTTACAGAAAGGCTAAAAGACTTTCCTATAACAGTAGATTATTTAAATCGATTTAGAACTGCCAAGCAAAGAACACAAGTTATCAAAGAGCTAAAAGAGGGGAAAATAGATATTCTTATTGGTACACATCAACTGGTTAATAAAAAGGTAGCCTTTAAAGATTTAGGCTTGTTAATTATCGATGAAGAACAAAAGTTTGGCGTAGGCGTAAAAGACAAATTAAAAACTATCAAAGAAAATGTTGATACGTTAACTTTAACAGCAACTCCAATCCCTAGAACTTTACAGTTCTCACTAATGGCTGCTAGAGATTTATCAGTAATTACAACCGCCCCTCCCAACAGGCATCCTATTGAAACAAATGTAATTCGTTTCAATGAAGAAGCAATTCGAGATGCCATGACCTATGAGATTTCTAGAGGAGGACAGGTGTTTTTTGTTCACAACCGAGTAGACAACATCAAAGAAGTAGCTGGCATGCTACAACGCTTATTACCGAATGCGAAAATCGGAATCGGTCATGGGCAAATGGAAGGCAGGAAATTAGAAGAAATAATGCTGTCTTTTATGGGTGGTGATTTTGATATTCTAGTGGCGACTACTATTATTGAGAGTGGATTGGATGTTCCAAATGCGAATACAATTTTCATCAACAATGCGAATAATTTTGGCTTATCAGACTTGCATCAAATGAGGGGTCGTGTTGGTCGATCTAACAAAAAAGCATTCTGTTATTTTATCACACCTCCGTATCATATGATGACCGACGAGGCTAGAAAAAGAATTGAAGCCTTGGAGCTATTTTCTGATCTAGGGAGTGGAATCAATATTGCCATGAAAGATTTAGAAATTCGTGGAGCGGGAGATTTATTAGGCGGTGAACAAAGTGGATTTATAAACGACATTGGCTTTGACACGTATCAAAAAATATTAAAAGAAGCGATAACTGAACTAAAAGAAAATGAGTTTAAAGAATTGTACCCAACTGACGAAAACATCCCTAAAGAATATGTAAAAGAGATTCAAATCGATACAGATTTTGAAGTCTTGTTTCCAGATGATTATATCAATATTGTTTCAGAAAGACTATTGCTCTATAAAGAATTAGGAGAGCTAGAAACTGAAAAAGAATTAAAAGAATATGAACGGAAATTAAAAGACCGTTTTGGAGAAATTCCTAGTCAGGTTGATGACTTACTAGATAGTGTTCGTCTAAAATGGTTTGCAAAAAACCTGGGAATCGAAAAATTAATTCTGAAACAAAAAAGAATGATTGGTTATTTTGTCGCGGATCAACAAAGCGAATTTTACAATACTTCTCACTTTGCAGACATGCTACAATATGTTCAAAAAAACTCAAAGGTATGCGTCATGAAAGAAAAAGAAACAAAAAGTGGATTGCGTCTTTTAGTTACTTTTATTAGAATTGATTCTATTAAAAAAGCATTGCAAACTTTAGAAGCTATTTAGTTATTAGAAAATGAAAAACACTTCCATAAAAAACATATTGGAATTAAATGCCTCTATTGTTCTTATTAGTAGTGCAGGAGTACTCGTGCGCTATATAGAATTAGACCCTGTTTTAATTGCGTTTTGGAGAGGAATTTTAGCTGTAATTATTCTAGGTGTGTTTGTCTATTTCAAGAAACACTCCTTTAAAATTAAAGACAAAAAAGACAGACGTAGACTGCTGCTTTCTTCTGTTTTATTTGGAGGGCATTGGATTACTTATTTCTATGCACTACAAGTATCATCTGTTGCTGTAGGAATGCTCTCAATGTTCACCTTTCCAGCTATTACAACTCTTCTAGAGCCTATTTATTTTAAAACAAAATTTAACAAACGTCATTTAATTCTTGCTTTAGTTGTTCTTTTAGGACTTTATATCATGTTGCCGGAAATTAATTTTTCTAACGGCACTACAAAAGGAATTATTACTGGTGTTTTTTCTGCACTGTTATATGCTATTCGAAATTTGACAATGAAATCAAACAGTGAGAAATATGAAAGTTCGGTTTTAATGTTTTATCAATTTCTTTTTATTGCCTTGGTATTTTCTCCGTTTTTAATGACAAACAACACTAGCAATACGTTCTCCTTTTTCCCATACATTTTACTACTTGGGATTTTCACCACTGCAATAGGACATACATTATTTGTCAATTGTTTTAAAAATTTCAACATCTCTACAGCAAGCATTATCGCAAGTTCTCAACCTGTATTTGGAATTTTATTAGGAGTCCTTTTTTTAAATGAAATGCCTAATTTATTTACTATTATTGGTGGGGCATTGATACTTTCTACCGTTTTTATAGAAAGTATCAGTTCGAAAAAAGAGTAGAATTCTGATTTTCTAATCCTTATTACTAACGAATATCACCTTTTATAAACCAGTATCATTGAATTAATTTTACTTCATCAGAAATTAACTAAAAAGGAAGTACTACTGTTCCCTATATTTTAGTACTTTTACAGAACATCTTTTATAAGCGTAAATACTACACTTATAAGAAAATAAAAAATAAAAAAAATGAACAAATTACATTGGATTGCAACACTCTTGCTGAGTGCCTTCATTGGATGTCAATCAAACAAAACAAGTAAAAAAGAGACAAGTAATTCCCAACCAAACCTAATCGTTATTTATACAGATGATTTAGGGTATGGAGACATCGGAGCCAATGGAGCCACAGAAATAAAAACGCCAAATATTGACAAGCTAGCCAATGGTGGTGTACGATTCACGAATGGATATGCAAGCTCTGCAACTTGCACTCCAAGTCGTTATGCATTGTTGACAGGAGTATATCCTTGGAAAAACAAAGATGCAAGAATTCTTCCAGGTACTGCTCCACTTATTATTGGAACTGATCAAATGACACTTCCAAAAATGTTGAAAACAAAAGGATACCACACAGGTATTGTTGGTAAATGGCACTTAGGATTGGGTACTGGACATGTAGACTGGAACAAAACAGTTTCTCCTGGACCAAACGAAGTTGGTTTTGACTATTCTTATATTATGGCGGCAACACAAGATCGTGTTCCAACGGTATATATTGAAAATGGAGATGTTGTTGGGTTGGATCCAAAAGACCCGATTGAAATTGATGACAAAAAAAATTACGCTGGTCAAACTAGTGGTAAAAAGAATCCTGAATTAACAACTATGAAATGGCACCATGGCCACAATAGTACAATTGTAAACGGAATCCCTAGAATTGGATTTATGAAAGGTGGTGAAGCTGCAAAATGGAGCGATGTCGACATGGCAGACCATTTCCTAAAAGGAGCGCAAGACTATGTAAAAAAACATAAAGATGGACCTTTCTTTTTATACTACGGTATGCAACAACCACACGTACCAAGAACTCCACACCCTCGTTTTGTAGGTGCATCTGGACTAGGACCTAGAGGGGATGTAATTGTTGAAGCGGATTGGATTATCGGTGAATTTATAAAAACCCTAGAAGAAGAAGGATTGTTGGAAAACACATTGATTGTATTCTCAAGTGATAACGGACCTGTATTAAACGATGGTTATTTTGATGATGCAGTTGAAAAACTTGGAAAACATACTCCGGCAGGTATTTTAAGAGGTGGTAAATACAGTTTGTATGAAGCTGGAACTCACGTGCCTTTTATCACTTCTTGGAAAGGAACAATCAAACCGGGAGTCTCTGACGCATTGGTTTGTCAAATGGACTTGCTTTCTTCTGTTGCGAAATTGGTTGGATCTGACATTCGCGTATCAGATAGTAAAGACCTTTTAGATGCTTTCTTAGGAAATTCAAAAGAGGGAAGAACAGATTTAGTTTTAGAAGCAACTGGAAGAACAGCATACCGTAATGGGGATTGGGCGATGATTCCTCCCTACAAAGGAGTTGCAATAATCAAACAAGTAAATATTGAAATTGGAAATTCTAAAAAATATCAATTATACAATCTTAAAGAGGATCCAAGTCAACAATATAATTTAGCAGCTTCTAACAAAGAAAAATTAGAAGAAATGAAAGCGAAATTTCTTGCTATACGAGGGGTTCAAAAAGAAAAAATTAGAGCTATTAAATTAAAATAAATTTTTTTTATTGCCTTATATAAAAAGACCACTTAGACTATCTAAGTGGTCTTTTTAATGAAGCGTCATTTATTTTTATCTGTAAATAGAAACACCCTTTGATATCAAATCCTATCTATTTTCAGTAGCCGAAGCTTTAGCAGAAGTTACAGCGAAGACATACACCCGTCAATTTCCCCCTCTCCATTGAACAGTTACCCCCTTATATTTTCACTATCACTAAACTAAATTTGTGAATAAAAGAATATTTTACTTGTATATGATGTAATCTAATCCTCAATAAAATGAAAAATTTACTATTGCTTTCGGTCTTCGTTTTTAACTTCTTTACAAGTTGTCAAACGGAAAAAGAACCAACAACACCTAATATTGTTATTATATATACTGATGATTTAGGATATGGAGATATTGGAGCCAATGGAGCCACAGAAATTCAAACTCCAAATATTGACAAATTGGCTAAAGGAGGTGTTCGATTTACAAATGGATATGCGAGTTCTGCTACATGTACTCCAAGTAGATATGCACTATTAACTGGAGAGTATCCATGGAAAAACAAAAACGCAAAAATTCTTTCTGGTACTGCACCCCTTATTATTGGAACAGCGCAAATGACACTTCCAAAAATGTTAAAAACGAAAGGATATCACACAGGTATTGTTGGTAAATGGCATTTAGGATTAGGAGCAGGAAACGTAGATTGGAACAAAACCATCTCTCCAAGTCCAAATCAAGTTGGTTTTGATTATTCATATATCATGGCAGCAACACAAGATCGTGTTCCTACCGTTTATATAAAAAATGGAAACGTTGTAGGGTTAGACCCCAAGGACCCAATTGAAATCAGTTATCAAGAAAATTTTAAAGGACAAACAACAGGTTTAGACAATCCAGAACTGACAACGATGAAGTGGCATACAGGTCATAAGAATACTATTGTAAACGGAATTCCTCGTATTGGATTTATGAAAGGTGGCGAAGCTGCTAAATGGAGCGATGTAAACATGGCTGATCACTTTTTAGAAGGCGCTCAAAACTATGTAAAACAACACAAAAAAGAGCTGTTCTTTTTGTATTATGCCTTGCAACAACCACACGTGCCAAGAACTCCACATCCTCGTTTTGCAGGCAAATCTGGATTAGGACCAAGAGGTGATGTAATTATGGAAGCTGACTGGTGTATTGGAGAATTTATAAAAACACTAGAAGAGGAAGGTCTTTTAGAAAATACGCTTATTGTATTCTCTAGCGATAACGGACCTGTATTAAATGATGGTTATTATGATGATGCTGTTGAAAAAATTGGAAAACATACTCCTTGGGGACCTTTTAGAGGCGGAAAATATAGTTTGTTTGAAGCTGGAACTCATGTGCCATTTATCACCTATTGGAAAGGAAAAATCCAACCAACAATTTCTGAAGCATTGGTTTGTCAATTAGACTTGCTTTCCTCTATTGCAAAATTAGTGGGTAGTGATGTTAGAGGAAATGACAGTGAACAACTTTTAAGTGTATTTCTTGGAAAAGAGACTAAAGGAAGAGAAGAATTAATTGTTGAAGCAACCACTAGAACTGCGCTACGAAAAGGAGACTGGGTAATGATTCCCCCCTATGAAGGAAAAGCAATAGAAGAGTCTGTTAATATTGAAGTTGGAAATGCTACAGTGTATCAACTGTATAATTTAAAAGAAGACACAGGGCAACAGATTCATTTAGCTTCCACTAATAAAAAAAAATTAAATGAAATGATTATTGCTTTTGAAAAATCTAGAGGTTCTGATTATGCAAAAATCGAACTCATAGAATTAAAATAAAATTCTAACCCCCTATTTAACTAAAAAGACCACTTAGAATTTCTAAGTGGTCTTTTTAAGTTCTCAATTCTATCTTTTTTTTCTAGTTCAATGAAGGAAGACTTAGCGTACAAGTTTCGGATATTTTTCACAACTAAACAATTACACACCTCAACGATTACACAAAATTTAAAATCAATCGATAAGTTCAAATAATTTACCTGGCAACGGCTTTACCAATCCTTTCATTTCTAATTGAAATAAGATAGAAGCCGTTTTATGAACTAACAAATCACATTCTAAAGAGATGATATCTAAAAATTCTTTATTTTCTTTTTTTAGATAGTTTATTATTTTTTCTTCATCATTAGTTAATTCTACAAAAAGCTGCTTTTGAATTGGTTTTGAATTGACAATACTTTGATCCCAATTTAACATCTTTACTACATCATCTGCACTGGTAATCAAAGCTGCCTTGTTATCTCGAATCAAAGCATTACATCCTTCACTATAAGTATCTGTAGTTCTACCTGGCAAAGCAAAAACATCTCTAGAATAAGAATTTGCGTTCGTTGCTGTTGCCAATGCACCTCCCCGAGAAGCAGATTCAATAACAACAGTTGCTTGAGAAATGCCTGCTACAATTCTATTTCTTTTTAAAAAATTTTCTCTCAAAGGCGCATCATCGTGCCAAAACTCCGTTAAAAAACCACCATTTTCATACACCTGAGACATGTACTTTTTATGAACTTTTGGATATACTTGTCCATAACCATGTGCAAAAACCCCAACAGTTTGAAGGTTGTTTTCTACAGCCGCATTATGAGCACAAATATCAACTCCATATGCAAAACCACTTATAATAATTGGATTGTGTTTTTTTAAATCTGAGATAAACTCTTGACAAAAAGCTCGACCATAATTAGTCATTCTTCGTGTACCAACAATACTAATAATTTTAGGATTCTTAAAGTCGAAATCACCATCTTGAAACAAAAGTATCGGAGCATCTACACAATTATTTAATTTCTGAGGGTACTCTTGCTCTAAAAAATAAAGAGGCTTTATATCAAAATTACGTATCAACTTTAATTCTTTTTCAGCTTCTATTAAGTTTATAGAATCAAAAAGACTTTTCAACATAATACTTCCAATCCCATTAATTTTCTGCAATGTGTTTTGACGTTCTTCAAGTACACTTTTTGCACTTCCACACGCTTCAATTAACTTTTTGGCATTGACATCTCCTATGCCTTTGGCTCTTTGCAGGGCCAAAGCATATAACAATTCTTCATCTTTCATTTCATAACAATTTGATATACAAGTTACAAAATAAATGTTCATAAATTATTGAGTATATCCTCAAACATAATTTAGAATTTCTATATATTTGTTTTATGCAGTTATCTAATTATATCAGTGATTTATTATACCGTTACGAATGTGTTATTGTTCCGGGATTTGGTGGTTTTGTTTCAAATACAATTTCATCTACCGTAAATCATTTTACACATACCTTCAATCCACCATCAAAAAAATTAAGTTTCAATAGTCAATTGAAAAATAATGACGGTTTGCTTGCAAATTATATTGCAGCTTCAGAGGATATTTCTTTTGAACAAGCAGTTGAAAATATTGATAAAAAAGTAGCACGTTGGAATCTAGAATTGCAAAACAATACGATATTTGTAAAGAACATTGGAAGCCTTTCGTTAAACAAGGAACAAAAAATTATTTTTGAACCTCTAGAAAGCAACAATTATCTTGCTAGTTCTTTTGGTTTAGAAAGCCTTTATTCTCCGTCTGTAAAAAGACTAGAATACAAACAAAAAGTTACACAATTAGAAACTACTGAACAGAGAAAATCTCCTAGTTACTTAAAATATGCAGCAACTATAGCTGTATTATTGACTATCGGCGCATTGAGTTGGAATTCTGTGCAACAAAAAAAGGCAGTTGCTTTAGAAAAAGTATACCAACAATCTACTTCTAAAAAAATTCAAGAAGCAACATTTATCATCAGCAATCCTTTGCCTGAAATTAATTTAGATGTTGTCAAAAGTGTAAAAAAAGAACTTCCTAAAAAATACCACTTAATAGCTGGTGCTTTTGGAGAAGAAGCAAATGCTCTCAAAAAAGTAAAGCAATTAAAGAGAAAAGGTTTCAACGCTCAAATTATCGGCGTTAATAAATGGGGGTTGACACAGGTAAGTTTTGAAAGCTATACAACTCGTGAAGAAGCTACAGAATACTTACAAATAATTAAAAAAAGCATCGCAAAAGACGCTTGGTTATATATTAAATAATTCTAATTTTTCTTTAGGAATTCACAAATTCCAGCAAGCATCTCTTCTTTGTTTTCTATATGCGACATATGTCCTTCTGAAAGACGGATAACTGTAGTATTCGTATTTTCTACTTGATTTAATAAATCGTCTAACTTCAACACAGGATCTTTCTCTCCTAGTATCATTAATTTTGGATACGGACCAAAGTGTAATAAGACTTCTCTATCGTTTCTAATTTTCATTCCTTCCAAAGCAGCAATAATTCCTTGTTTTGAAGTTTTCAATGCCTCTTGCTTCACCTCGTTAACCTGCTCTTTGTACAACTTTCTATTTCGAGAACGAAACAACATAGGAATAGAACTTCTTATAAATGAAGTATGATTTTGTTTTACAATTTGAATCGCTCTATTTCTTCCAACTTGTTTTTCTTCAGAATCTCCAAGTGCAGTTGAATTCATCAAACAAAGTCCTTTTACATTGTCTGGAAAAAATTCAGCAAAAGCCAAAGCCACATAACCTCCCATAGAATGTCCCATTAAAAAAGACTTTCTAATTTTAAGATGGCTTAGTACTTCTTGCACAGATTCTGCCATTTGCTCCATCGTATGCACATATCCTAAGTTTTCGGACTGCCCATGACCTAGAAGATCTATCGCAACAACTCTATATTTTTTTGAAAGCACCGCTACGGTAGAATTCCACATAATTGTATTTTCTAAAAACCCATGCAATAAAACCACAGCCGTTCCTGTACCTGATTGAGTAAAGTGAATTTGGGTATTCTTATATAAAACAAACATGTTTTGAGAAAATTATATTTTTTTACCCCCTAATTCAAAAGCCCTAGCGACACACGTTTTTACACAATCTTGAATCCCATCTCCTACATTCGCCTTCTCTAAATAATCTAAGCCCGCAATGGTAGTACCTCCTTTTGAAGAAACACGACCCATCCATTCTGTTAATGAAATATCATTGTCTTCATATAATTTTACGGCCCCACCAAAAGTTTGAGAAACCAATGTTTTTGATTGTTCAGATGTAAACCCTAATTCTTCAGCAGCTGTTGCCATAGCATTCATCATATAAAAAACAAAACCTGGTCCACTACCAGAAATCCCAGTAGACTTATCAATATCATCCTCAGTTTCTACTAAAACAGCTTTTCCTGTAGTTTCTAAAATCGCAGCAACTAAGTCCAATTCTTCTACAGAAACTTCTTTAGAACCAACATACGTTGTCATTCCTAATTTCACTTGAGCAGGCAAGTTTGGCATTGCTCTTACAACTTTATCTAAACCAAGACCTTTTTGAATTGTTTCAATGGTAGTACCTGCCATTATTGAAACCACCAACTGATTCTTATTCAACAAACCTTTGATTCCCTCAAAAACTGCAGGTGCTATTTGAGGTTTAACAGCTAAAAAAATAACATCAGATTCTTTTAATATACTAAAATCATCTCCTGCAGAAATCGTATTCAAGTTAGTGATTTCTTGAATTCTCTCTGGTGATTTTTCTAATACTTGAATGGTTGCTTCTAAACTTGAATTGTAGATAGATTCTGCATAGGTGAACCCCATGTTTCCACCTCCGATAACTGCTATTTTTTTCATGACCTTTTGAATTGAACTCGATTGCTATTTATAAAGAAAGCAAAAATACACTTTTAGAAAATCACAAGGAAATTTTCAACTTCATGAATTCATCAAATCTTCAATTTCATCTGCTTCAATTGGGATATTTTGCATTAAATTAAAAGGAACCCCCGATTCTTGAACGACAACATCATCTTCCAATCGGATTCCAAATCCTTCTTCCGGAATATAAATCCCTGGCTCCACAGTAAAAACCATATTCGCTTGTATCGGATCCGTTAAAACCCCATAATCGTGTGTGTCTAATCCCATATGATGAGAAGTACCATGCATAAAATATTTTTTATAAGCTGGCCAAGCTAGCTTTTCATTTTGAATAGCTGCTTTGTCTAGTAATTTCAAAGTTAACAACGCTGAAGTCATCATCTTTCCAACCTCAGCATGATAGTCTTTTAAAAAAACACCTGGAACCAACATTTTTGTAGCTTCCTTTTTAATTTTATGTACCGCCATATAAACCTCTCTTTGGCGATCTGTAAATTTCCCAGAAACAGGAATGGTACGTGTCAAATCACTGGAATAGTTTGCATATTCCGCAGCAACATCCATCAAAATTAATTCTCCAGACTTGCATTGTTGGTTGTTTTCGATATAATGTAACACATTTGCATTATTCCCACTTGCCAGAATGGGCGTATAAGCAAATCCTTTCGATCTATTTTTTATGAATTCATGAATCAACTCAGCCTCAATTTCATATTCCCAAACACCAGGTTTTACAAAAGATAACAAACGTCTAAAACCTTTTTCTGTAATAATACAGGCTTTCTGAATCAACGCTATTTCTTCTATCTCTTTTACAGAACGAATGCTTTGTAAAATTGGATTGCTCTCTTCTATTTTCTTAGTAGAATATTTTTCTTTGATCATTTTTATAAAACGATCTTCACGGGTTTCTGTTTCTACTTTCGCTCTATAATGTCCGTTTATATTTACATATACATTTTCAACAGTTGTCATCAACTCTTCCAAAATAGATTCTAATTCACTCAACCACAAAACTGTTGCAATTCCAGACGTTTTAGTTCCTTGAGATTTAGACAGTTTAGCACCTTCCCAAATAGCAATATGCTCGTTGGTTTCTCTAACGAATAAAATCTCTTGGTATTCTTTCTTTTTAGCCGTTGGATACAAAAACAAAACACTCTCCTCTTGATCTACTCCGGTTAAATAAAAAAGATCTCGATGCTGTGCAAAAGGCAATGTGCTATCAGCACTTACTGGATAGATATCATTTGAATTAAAAAAAGCAATGGAGTTTGACTTCATTTGCGCCACAAACTTTTTTCTATTCTTTATAAATAATGAATTTTCAATTGCTTCGTATTTCATGTAGCTCTTTTAAAAATATTTTTGAAACCTAGTTACACAAATGTATTATTTTGTATTAGTAAAACACCACAAACGCTCTTAAAATTTTTGATTCCTAACGGATAGCTATTTAATACAAAGTAAAAATCTCTTGTCATAAAAAAGACAAGAGATTTCGGCAAGTAGTGTTCCCTCAAAAGCTACTGTTTTTTTGGTTGACGGGTTGCCAAAAAATAAAACTAACTAACATAATTATGACAACCCTAACCAACCAAAAACTAATTGTTTTTCAACAAATATAAATACAGACAGAACTCCTTAAGATCCTCTTTAAATTCAGGGAAATATATCTTTCAAAAATTACAATTAATCAAATGACTATAAACAAATTCCATGATTTTCTAGACTCCTTTTAGTAAAACAACAAACTTTCATACCAACTTTTTCAGCAGTTCTAAAATTCAACAATCGTTTTAGAGACATTAAGATTGATAAGAACTCCTCATCAGTCAAAACAATGTTTTTATTTTAATCGTTAGTTTTTGCGTTCCACACAAACAAAGCACAGATTACAGATAATATAGCAGCTCCTAACCAAAATAATTTAACTGTTGAAAAATCATAACTATCAACTCCGTTTATCATTATATGATTGTAGCCTATCAAATAACCACTTACTAAATCTTGAATTCCTGCCCCGATATAACTTGCTATTCCTATCATTCCTAAAGCAGCTCCCGAAGCTTTTTTTGAAGCAATATCAACTGCAATCAATCCTCCTATAAATGTGATTAAAATTCCTATTGCAAAACCAAACAATACCATACTCGCTGTATCTACCCATACATGACCATCTGGATAAAATAAAAACAGAGAAATTGCTGCTACATTTACAACTCCAGCTATCAGTACAGGTATATTTCTGCTGCCTTTAAATAGTTTATCTGAGATAAAACCTGAGATAATTGTACCAATGATACCACTTACTGCACTTACAGAAACAATAGAACTTGCTTCTAATGTGCTATAACCTTTTTGGGCTTCTAAATAATAAATACCCCAACTTTCAATTCCATAACGACTGACATACATCAAAGCACTTGACAAGGCCAAAATCCATATATATGGGTTTTTTAAGACCTCTTTTTGTAAAGAACTTACTGATTTTCCTTCTACAGAAATAGGTACATCATCATTCTTGTATTCAGAGACAGAAGGTAACCCTTTGCTTTCTGGAGAATCATGTAAAAATACAGCGACGATTACTGCCCCAATTAAACCTATAATACCTGCTCCCCAAAATCCCCATTCCCATCCAGAAACACTTACTATAAAAGCTACGCCAATAAACGTTATTGCTTTACCAAGACCATGACTGGCGCTCCAAACACCATAATAAGTACCACGTTCTTTGTTACTAAACCAACGGGATAAAGAAACTACACTTGGGGCTGCTCCCATGGATTGAAACCAACCACTAAATCCCCATAAAACTATAAAAGCTGTAAATGAAGTAGTAAATCCTAATACCAAATTAATAAGTGCTGTAAACAACAACCCTGTCGCCATAAAACGTCGAATATTACTCCTATCTGCTAAAAAACCATTGATTAATTTCCCTATAGCATAAGCAAAAAACAAAGCAGAACCTATCATTCCCAACTCACCATCTGTCAAAATTCCTGCATCTACTATCGGTTTTTTCACAACACTTAAACTTAGGCGGCATACATAAAAAAGACTATAACCAACTGTAGCTGAGAAAAATACCTGCCAACGCAAACTTTTGTGTTTATTACTTATTTTTTCAGAATTCTCAATTCTTGAAACTGCAGACAACGTCGTATAAAATTGTACGATTTTTTTTATCATTTTTTTTTTGATTGTTTAAATATTTGTTGAGTACAGACATTATAAACCGCGCTTTAAATTAAATATGAATAATACATCAACATAAAGGTTCATAATAATTATCAATAAAAACAAAATTCAATTAGAATGAACTAAAAGGTAAATAATAATTGCCTTTTAGTTCATATTGCTAATCCAGTAATAACTAATTAAGTTATTGAGTAAATCCTTAAGAAGGATTATTTTATACTAGCTGATTTTTAATCAGTTATAAAAGTCCACTTTAAACATTAGAGGGTTCAATCAAGATAGTTACTCTTTTAAATTAAAACATAATTTAACTAATTGAGTGTCATTTATTAAATTGACGGCAACTAAATTACTAATTTAAAAGCTAGAATTAGTATCCTGCATTCTGAGGAAAACCAGAAGGATTATTTATTATTTCAATCTCAGATTGAGGAATTGGAAAGAGCAAATCATCAGATGTAATTGATAATCCAACTTTTGACATTTCAAGAATTGCCGTTCTAGTTCTCAATAAATCAAACCAACGATCATATTCTAAAGCTAACTCTAATTTTCTCTCCAATAATACTGCAGTACGAAATTCTTCTTGGTTTGCTAAATCAGAGTTTGTATAGTTAGATAACCCTGCTCTATTTCTTACTTCGTTTAACAAGTCAAACGCCTCTCCATCTGCGATATAACTTATCTCATTTGAAGCTTCAGCATTCATTAATAATACATCAGAATATCTTAACACTGGGAAGTTATTCCCAAATTGATTTTGAGACTGTTCATCGAAAAATTTACCAGGTATTATAAAACCTTCATTATTTTCACTTGTTTTCACAAGTGGAAGTCTTGTGTCATTTGCATCATAAGAGTCTAATAATGTTTGAGGGATAATTACGAAATTATCGTTACTATACCAAGCACTATGACCTTCATTAGCGATATTTTTGTCATAAGAAATTGAAAAAATAATTTCTTTATTATTTTTATTATCTACATCAAATACAGATTCAAAGCTTGTTAGCAACTCATAGTTTCCTATAACTTCATTTAGCTTCAATTTAGCTTGTGGGAAATTTCCTTGAGTAAGGTAAACTTTACCTAATAAGGATTTAGCCGCATCTCGAGTAGCTCTGCGAAAATCATTGTTTACTGCTAAGTTTTGTTCTGCAAACGTTAAATCTTCTATAATAGTTGCATAAACATCTGTAACACTATTTCTAATCAACGTTTTATCCTGTATCTGCTGATTTATTTGTGCAACGGACTGTTCTTGCGTAATAAGAGGAACATCACCCCACATACGTATAGCATTAAAATAGATCAATGCTCTAATAAATTGAGCTTCTGATTTTAATTGGTTTTTTAACGAAGTATCAATATCTGCTTCATCAATTCTACTTAGAACAATATTACATCTAGAAATACCAATATATGAACCTCTCCATGCCTTATATACAAAAGCATTTGTTGCACTTTCTTCAAACTTATCGATATCTGCTGCTCTAGTGCTAGAGCTTGAATTATCATCTACGGCATCATCAGCTCTAATAGCTATAAGCCGGTCAAATGCTTCTCCATAAAGGTCATCAGACTGCAGAGCGTCATAACACGCAACAACAGCGTTTTCAAAATCATTACTCGTTACATAAAAGTTTTCTGAACTTGATTCTGAAATTGATGTGAGCTCAATAAAGTCGCTATTGCATGATAATAACAAACATGCCGAGACCACTAAAATAAATCGTGTTTTATAATTTTTCATTTGTTTTATTTTTTTTGTGAAATTTTACTTAAAAAGAAACATTAAGACCTAGGCTAAAAGTTTTAGTAAGTGGATATGTTCCATAATCTTCTCCAGGCGATGTGTTAGAACTTCTCCCATTAACTTCAGGATTGTATCCCGAATAATCAGAAATCGTAAAAATATTCTGGGCTGCAATAGAAATTCTAAGTCTATTCAGATTCAATTTTTCTACTAATTTTTTAGGTAAACTATAACCTAAAGATACATTTTGTAGCCTCACAAATGATCCATCTTCTATGTGCCAATCAGATGTTTTTCCATTATTACCCGTGGCTACCCTATTTGCTCTATATATAGTTCCATTGCCAGTTTCTGTTGGAGAAACCCATCTATTTAATACGCCAACTCTGTTGTTAAAGTTTCCTTCTGCATTATTTATATATCTACTCAATATATTCATTACTTCATTTCCCTGCGAACCCTGAATGTTAAATCCAAAATCTAAATCACCATAACTCATTGAACCACCTATACCAAAAGTATAATCTGGGTTGTATGATCCAGTTATCGTTCTATCTCCAGACTCATTTATCTCACCATCCCCATTTACATCAACATATCTGATGTCTCCTACCTGAGTGTTTGAATAATGAGGGTAACTATCAAGTTCTTCCTGAGTTTCAAATATACCCTCTGTTTTAAGCGTATAATACGAGCCTATTGCCTCACCTATTTCAGTTATAAAATAGTTATTAGCTCCTCCTTTCACAATAATTGGTTCTCCTTCAGGTCCTAATTGTTTAACTTCATTTTCATTAAACGCAATATTAAAATTAAGTCCCCATTTTAATTTATGTTCGTTGTTTTGAACTCCTAGTAAAAATTCCCATCCAGTATTGTTGACACGACCTATATTCTGTAATGAACTGTCATATCCAGAAAGAACTGATACTGGTAACAGTAATAATAAATCTTTTGTTTTACTTATATAGTGATCAACTTCTAAAGTTATTTTATCATCAAATAGACCTAGATTCAATCCAAAATTAGTAGAAAGCGTTTTTTCCCAAGTTAGCTCTGGATTAGAACCTGTTAAGGGAGCAACTCCATTCGAAGAAGTATAATTCGCAGGAGTAAGAAGTCCTTGCGCAGCATAATTACCAATATCAAAATTACCGGTAACTCCATAACTTGCGCGTAACTTTAAATCGCTAAATACTTTGGAGTCTTCCAAAAATGATTCATCTATAGCTTTCCAAGCAGCCGAAACTGACGGAAAATATCCCCATTTATTTTCATCACCAAATCGAGATGATCCATCAGCTCTCACAGACCCTGTAAACAAATATTTGCCATCATATGAGTATTGAACTCTTGCTAAATAAGATAATAACGAATATTCTTCAACTCTTGTTCCTCCATCTGTAATTGTTCCTGCATTTAAGGTTTGAACCAAATCATTTGGATAATCAGTAGCACTCAATTCATTACTTCTTGCACGATTCTTTTGAGCCGTATATCCTATTAAAGTATTTATACTATGATTATCTATATATTTTGAATATGAAAGCGTATGTTCCGCTACCAAATTGACAAACTCATCTGTCCTTGAAAATCCTGTAGGATTTGAAGAGCCTGAAGTACCTCTTCTTTCAAGTTCTCCAGGGCGATAAAAATCTCTTCTAAAATTATTTATATCTGCTCCAATAGACAATTTATATTTTAATTCTTCTGTTATTACATATTCTAAAAATGTACTCCCTAGAAAACTAAATTGAGTTAATTCATCTTGAGTTAAAACAGCTGCTGCAACCGGGTTTACTTGACTCGTCTGAGAGTAACGTGACCATGTTGCCGTTCCTGTATCTTTATTTCCTCTAAAATTAAAAGAGCCATCAGGATTGTAAACTGAAAAAATCGGAGACATCCCAAGTGCTAAAGCTATAACACCTTCATCTGCATACCTTCCTTCAGAATTAACTTTATCTGTAACAGAATAGGTTGGAGTAATATTTAAACCTAAGTGAAGTTTTCCTGAAGTAACATCCAAATTTATCCTTGAACTGTATTTTTTAAATCCAGAACTTATAACTACACCGTCTTGGTCTAAATAGTTTCCCGAAACAAAATAACGAACCTTATCACTCCCTCCTGAAAAAGATAGAGTATGACTAACTAACAATGCTGATCTAAATATTTCGTCTTGCCAATTTGTATTAGTTAAGCCAGAATTACCCGCTAAATAAGGTTGTATTTCATTTGGAATAAAACCAGAAGATGGTGACCCATTTGTTAATCTAACAGCATTAGAGTCATTTATACTACCTGAAGGAACATTGTCTAAATATGTATTATTACGTGCATTAAGAGTCATCTCTGAGTATTGGTATGCGTCCAACATATCAATTTTTTTAACAACAGATTGCATTCCAACTCTCATATTGTAATCAATCTTAAGTTTACCTGACTTTCCTTTCTTCGTGGTAATTAACACAACTCCGTTTGAACCTCTAGACCCATAAATAGCAGCCGCTGCGGCGTCTTTTAAGACCTGAATAGATGCTATGTCGTTAGTATTAATTGAATTTAGCGGATTTGTACTTGTCTCATATTGTGATGTACTTCCTCCTGCTCCTTTTGTATCACTAGATAAAGGTATTCCATCAATAACATATAACGGATCATTTCCGGCTCCAATTGATGATGTACCTCTTACCCTAATCGAAATATTTCCACCTGGTGCTCCAGAAGTCTGTAAAACTTGAACTCCTGCCATTTTCCCTGATAAAGCCTGATCAAAACCAGTTGTTAATTGATCTGCTAAACCCTCAGAATCAACTATACCAACGGAGGTAGAAACATCTCCTTTTCTAATACTCCCATACCCAACTACAACAACCTCATCTAAAGAAGATGCCGAAGCTTCTAGTTTCACATTAATGGTTGTTTGATTAGCAACCGCAATTTCTTGAGTTTTAAAACCTATATAGGAGAAAACTATTACAGCATCTTTATTTGGAACTTCAATTGTAAAGTTTCCATCAAAATCAGTTGTTGTTCCTATCTTTGTTCCTTTTATCTTAACATTGGCACCAGGCAAAGGACCACCCGTGTCATCTACCACCGTACCACTAATAGATATTTCTTGTACAGGTTTTTCTAGAACAGTACTTATTGTTTCCCGTTCTTTTGTTTTTAAGATGATTTGTTTGTTTTTTACTACATATGAAACATTTGTATCTACGAACACCTGTCTTAAGATGTTAGAAATCTTTTTGTTTTCTACTTTGACAGACATTTTTCTATCAAGATTAATTTTTCTATGATTGTAAAGAAATTTAAATTCTGATAAAGACTCAATTTCTGTAAAGATTTCTTCAACAGTTGCATTTTCTAAGTCTAAAGAAATTTTAGTATTCTGAGAATATGTATTTGCTTGAACCTTTAATAAAGAAATTATCAATAAAAATGTTGTGAGTTTCATCTTTAAATTGAATTTTGGTGATTTTTTCCATAGGAAAAACACACCTAAGTTAGATTTTTTCATACTTTTGTAATGATTATGTGGTTTAACATTTAGTTGTATCACTTCTTAAATCGGGAAATGTTCGTGCATTTTCCGGTTTTTTTTATGAAATGATTTTTTCTTATTTACTTCTTTTTTGTCATTTCATTTGTGTTTGTGTTTTAGTGGTTGCTATTATAATTACTTTGTTCTCTTCTATTTTATAATTGAAAGGAGTGTCTTCTTTCAAATAATTTAAAATGTCTTCTAGTTTTTCATTATTATTAAAAGAGGCCGTATACACTTGAGCATCTAAAAATTTAAATCTATTTTCTATTTCTACATTAAATTGACGTTCTAATTTCCGTTTCATCACTTCAAATTGAATGTTTTTGAAATAAAGGATTCCCGTTTTCCATGCAGTATAAACAGCTGTATCAACTTTTTCTACCAACATTTCTTTTTTTGCGGTATTCCAAGAAGCTTTGTACCCTGGCTTTAGCAAAATAGGAGCAACAACTGAATTTTCTTTTTGCAGTGCAACCGAACCTTCTACCAATACAGTATTGATTTCAATATCTTCAGGATAATAGGAAACATTAAATTGAGTTCCCAAAACGGTAATATCTATTTCATTTGCATTTACTATGAACGGGTGTTTTCTGTCTTTTGTTACATCAAAGAAAGCTTCCCCTTTTAAAAATACTTCTCTGTTTTTACCTTCTATAAATTTTACAGGATATTTTATAGAACTCCCAGAGTTTAGAAATACTTTAGTTCCATCAGACAATACAATTTCAAATCTCTTCCCATACGGAATCGTAAGTTCGTTATATGTTAGTTTTTCTATAGCAACTGTATTTTTGTATTCTAGCTTATTTCCTGATTGAATACCTACAATTTTTCCGTTTTCACCTACTATTTTCTCACTACCGTTTTCTGTAATTATTTTTATATTTCCATTTTCTAATTGCAATGTGATTGCGTTTTTGTCAATTTTTAACAATTGAGAGTCTTGAAATAGGGTGCTGTTTTTATAAAATAGCGCCAACCCTATAATCCCTACAAATACAGCTGCGTATCTCGTTATCCTAAAAATTCTTATTTTTCCAGTTTTCTTTTTGGCTAGAAGAATACGTTCCTGAACTTTTTGATAAGAAGCTTCTTTGTCTAACTTGTTATATATAGAAATTTTATTTAAAATATTTTCGCTTTTAACAATCTCTAGATATCTTTTTTTATTCTCTTTATCCGAGAGCCATATCTCTAATATAGCTTGATCACTTTCAGAAATCGATTTTGAAATTGATTTATAAATAAGCTTCGAAAGTAGGAAAGGCGTTAATTCTTGTTTCATTTTGAATTCTTATAGGATGCCTTTTTAAGAGGCGCTTTATTATAAGACTCTAAAAAACCTTTTTCGGGTGGAAAAAAAATTAAAAAAAAGTTACACTAGAAAAATACAAGCGTATTTTTGACTCTTGAATTACAATTCAATAGCTACACAATTCAACAGTTAAACCATTATACAACATTTAGAGTACTCCTAAAAGTACAAGAAGTAAAGGGGTATCTTTTAGTTTTGTTTTTAACAATTGAATCGCTCTAGCTCTTTGCGATTTTACGGTATTCAAGCTGATTTGCATATCTTCTGCAATCTCCTTGTATTTTAGACCTTCTAAACAAGATAATTCAAAAACTTTTCGACATTTATCAGGCAAAGAATTCAAGGCATCAATTAAAAGTGCATGCACCTCTTCTTCTACTATTTCTGAATTCAGTTCAAAAGAAATATCATGAGCTTCTATATTAAAAGGAGTTTTTTTGTTTTTATGTTTGATATAATCTAAAGCTGCATTTCGAACAATGGTGTATAAATAAGATTTTATGTTTTCAATATTTCCTAATTTTTTTCTTTTTTCCCAAAGAATAAACATGGTGTTTTCTACAATCTCTTCAGCAGCAAAATGATCCTGTACATATTTAAATGCATAGGCATACAAGCGATTATAAAATGTTTCGAAAAATATTTTATATGCTTGGGAATTGCCTTTTTTTAATTCGGAAATTAATTTTTTTGTAGAATCCAATGAAGTTCAAAAGTAGTTTGTGGTTAAGCAAATATAGAATTATTTTTTAACCACCCTATTTTACCTCAAAATAAAACTAGCAAACCACAATTTAGAATCCTTAAAAGTACATCTCCTCATTTTAAATAAAACCAACACCCGAATTTTATATACAAATGCATAAATTTGTACTAGTATCACCTTAATAAATACGCTACTTGAAAAATACAACTCTAATTTTTATACTTCTATTTTTTTTTATTGGCATAAGCAATGCTCAAAGCAATAAAAGTGGATTCAGACGTCTTTCTTCGCCAGAAAAATGCTGGGTGCTATTTCATCCCTTTAAAGCAAAACGAGCCTATCGAATTTCACTACAAGCTCAAAAGGTTTCAGATTCTATCGGAAAAACGCATACCCTAGATCAAGACAGAAACGGAGGTCAAGTAGATGCTTTTAGACATGCTTTTTGGATGGCAACTCTCGCTCAAAAAATAGGAAGACGTTCTGCAAAGAGCCTTGGAAAAGCACATGAAAAAGGGAACTATAAACAATTTAAAAAAAACAAAATAGAAGATGGAACCCTGCCAGACCAACCCTCTTCTGAAATGGATCTATTTAACAACAGTATAGGAATCGCTATTTACAAAGAAAATAAAAAAGCAAGCCAAAAAGAACTCATTTCATCTATCATTAAAGATATACAACAAGGAAATCTTAAAACACTAAAAAAAGACAACAATGGCAACTATTTAGACTGTCAAGGCAACTTACTTCCTTCAAATAAATATTACGGAAAGTGGGAAAACTCTAAATGCCTGATTTCTTCAGAAAGAAGGCCCAAAACTCGTATTTAGGCAGGGAAAAATTTCGACAACCTATTCGCTCAACAGCCGTAAGCCGTTTAGAACAAAAAAAAAGGAAATAAACCAATAAGGTAAGATTTCTATTGTCAACTATCACAAGACTATTACTGCGTAAATTCATACTTTTGTACAAGCAAATAAAAATCGTTTTTTAATAAAACAAATAATACTAACTATGGAGCTTTTATCAGATTTATTAATGAAAGATTACTTTGTATTATTTCTAATCATTGGCCTTGGAATTGCCCTTGGAAATGTTCGAATAAAAGGAATTAATTTTGATACTTCAGCTGTAATTTTTGTCGCTATCTTTTTCGGTTATCTATACAATCTATATGATATTACTTTTAACATCCCTCCTATCATACAAAGTGTGGGATTGGTCTTATTTATATACACCATCGGTATGCAAGCAGGCCCCTCCTTTTTTAGTTCTTTTAAAGCACAAGGAGCCAAATTAATTGTCTTGTCGGGAATCACTGTAATAACAGCAGCAATTACGGCTGTATTTATATCTTACATCTATGATGTTGATATGAATATGATGAGTGGCTTATTGACTGGGGCACTGACATCAACACCGGGATTGGCAGCGTCTATTAATGCTTCTAAGTCGCCTCTGACATCTGTAGGCTACGGAATTGCGTACCCTTTTGGAGTTTTAGGCGTTATCTTATTCGTAAAACTAGGCCCCACCCTATTTAGGGTAAACATCAAACAAGAAGAAAAAGAATTTGAAGAAAAATCAAGTTCTAACACTCCATTAGTGATCAATAAAAACTTTATTATTTCTAATGAAAATGTACATGGAAAAACCATTGATGATTTGAAAATACGTTTTATGACTAAGGCTAACATTTCACGTATCATGAAACCCAACCAACTCCCAATTTCGCCTACAAAAGATACTGTCTTAGAAACAGGAGACATTATCAAGGCGGTAGGAACTGTAAACGCTTTGCAAAGGATAGAACTCTTATTAGGAAAAGTTAGCGAAATAGAAATACCTCGCAGCAAAACTTTTGATGTAAAGTGGTATGTAGTAAGTAATGACACAGTCGTAAACAAAACAATTCAAGAACTAAACCTTCTTGACAATTACGCTGCTACAATTACCCGCATCAGAAGAGCAAGTATTGATTTGGTTCCTCACCCTACAACACAAATAAAATATGGGGATAAGATTTTAGTTTCTTGTTCTATAGGTAATGTTTCTGCAGTTACACAACTCTTCGGAAACAGCCTGAAACGAGTTGGGCAAACCAGTTTTTTACCTGTTGCTTTTGGAATCGTAATAGGAATCCTTGTTGGGTCTATTGCCATTCCTCTAGGAAACCAACACCTTAAACTAGGACTTACGGGCGGAGTACTATTAGCCTCTATATTCTTGAGTTGGAAAGGAAAACTAGGAAACGTAGTATGGAACCTATCTGGTCCCGCAAACCAGATATTACGTCAATTTGGATTGCTATTATTCCTAACTCCTGTTGGACTTAAAGCAGGACAAAGTCTAATATCGGCTATTGAGAAACATGGAGCTATTTTGTTTCTTTATGGCGCACTCATCACATTGATTCCAATGATTATTACGGTTCTTATAGGGCGTTTCTTATTAAAAATAAACTTTTTATCTGTCTTAGGAGCATTGACAGGAGGAATGACATCTACTCCTGGTTTAAGCGCAACAGATTCAATGACAGACTCTGAGGCTCCACAACTTGCATATGCTGCAGTATATCCTTTTTCATTAGTTCTTATAATAGCTGTAGCCGAAATAATGGCAGCTTTGTAATTCAGCGCGTTCAGCTTTATAGATACTTTATAAAATAGAAATACAACAAACTAAAAATTTAGATTTGTTGCATTAAACTGTTGCGTACATAGTTATTTAAATTAATCTATGTAAGATATTTTCCCTTGTAAAACACGGGCTTACACCTCCCTAGAAAACACATCAACAAAGTACTTAAAAGAGATGTGATATATATCATAATGCAACATTCTAGTTCACTTTAAATTTGTTCCTATAAACTATCTAATTATGGAAATCACATTTATTATTTTAGCAATTACAATCATCTTATTTGTATCGGGAAAAATAAGACCCGATATTGTGGCATTAACGAGTATGATGGCGCTGAGCATGACAGAAATTCTTACCGTTAAAGAAACATTCTCGGGATTTAGCAACTCAAGTATTATTTTAATCGCTGGTTTATTTATTGTTGGAGAAGCAATGAGTAGAGTTGGACTTACTTCTTGGCTTGGAAATAAAATCATCACTTTATCAAAAAATGATTCCAACAGATTGTTGGTTTTAATTATTATTGGATCTGCAATCCTATCAGCATTTATGAGCAACACAGGAACTGTTGCTTCATTGATGCCCGTTATTATTGCCGCTGCTTGGAGGCTAAAAACTCCCGCTTCAAAAATGTTAATCCCTTTATCTTTTGCAGCTGCGACTGGAGGCTTACTAACTTTAACAGGCACTCCTACCAACATCGTAACAAATCAAGCTATGATAGATGCTGGAGTTCCAGAATTTGGATTCTTTGAATTTGCTTATATCGGTATTCCTCTATTAACACTGACTGTAATTTACATGAGATATTTTGGTCAAAAGTTACTTCCAAGTAACGAATCAAGAAGGTTAGAAGATATTGACGAATCAATTCAGAATATTGAAGATTCGTACCAACTGTATGAAGGATTTTGGAGAGTAAGGATTCGACCAAATTCAACCGCAGTAGGTCAAACAATCAAGCAAATGAAACTAGGATCCACAATGGGTGTCAATATCATTAAAATTATTCCTCACGATAGAAAAAGAACAAGTCTCCTTAAAAAAGTAGTCTTTAATAAAGGAGATTTAAATGAATTTCCAGATCTAGACAGAGAGTTTCATGCTGATGACGAGATGATCGTAAACTGCAGTAAAAACAGAATCAATCGATTTATTGACAAATACAATGTTGCCGCGACAAAACAAGAAAAAGTTGATGGTGAATTTATAAAAGACAATGTCCTTTCAGACGAAGTTGGTATTTGCGAAATGATTGTAGCGCCAAAATCTAGCTACAAAGGAAAACACATAAACACAGGTAGGTTTGGAGACAAATACAATGTTCAAGTAATGGCTTTGAACAGACACAATAAAAGAATTAGAGGTAGAAAATTCGATTTAATAGAAGGAGATTCTATTTTAGTAAGAGCAAAATGGGAAGATATCAAAGCAATTCAAGATGAAAGTAGAGATTTCTTAATCGTTGGTTCTCCGGAAGAACTATCCAAAGAAGTTGGAAAAATTACTCGAAAAGGGGTGCTCTCAATTTTAGCGATGGTGTTTATGGTATCCATGTTTATTTGGGGGCCTTACGCATCTTCAGTAACGGTAATGTTGACCGCATTTATTATGATTGCAGGAGGTTGTATCAACATGAACCAATCCTATAGAGCAATTAACTGGAATGTAATTATAATTATGGCTGGTATGATACCCATGGGTGTTGCTCTGCAAAAAACAGGAGGGGCAAAGTTTATTGCAGATTCTATGATTGCGTTACTCGGTGACATGCACCCAACCTACTTTTTAGCTGGTATTTTCTTAATTACCTCATTCTTAAGTCAGGTCATGAGTAATACTGCAACAGCAATTTTAATGGCACCAATTGTTTTGGTTGCTTCATTGCAGTTAGGCTATTCTCCACTTCCATTTATGATGGCATTAGCAGTAAGTGCTTCCACTGCATTTTTAACTCCTTTTGGCACACCAACAAATACCATGGTAATGAACGCGGGTCACTATAAATTTATGGACTATATGAAAAGTGGAGCGATACTGTTAGTAATATTCTTTGTAGTAAGTATCGTATTAATACCTATGATTTGGCCTTATCATACAGATTAAAAAGGACCACAAACAAAAACTAAGTAAAAGTACTTAGTTGCTGATTTGACAAATGTATTCATAATTCATAAAGATATCCTTAACATAAAAAAAACAAATTACTCACAATCAAACTTATAAACACTAAGAAAAGAACTTCTTAAAACGATTCTAAATAAACAAAAAAGTAGCCTGTTTTTTTCCGAAAAGGAATTCTAAGTAGTACATTTGTTCGATTCACAAAACTAAATTTAAAATGAGCGGATTTTTATCTTCATCAATTGCAAGGAAAGTTGCCATGGCACTGTCGGCACTCTTCCTAATTTTTTTCCTAATTATGCATGTAGCGGTTAATTTAACCTCAATTTTTAGCGAAACATTATTCAACGATTTAGCTCATTTTATGGGAACCAATCCATTGATACAATTTGTCATGCAACCTGTATTGATCTTTGGAGTTGTTTTTCACTTTGTCATGGGGTTTGTATTAGAACTGAAAAACAATAAAGCTAATACAGTAAAGTATGCTAAGGACAATGGAGCAGCGAATTCTAGCTGGATGTCAAGAAATATGATTTATAGCGGATTGGTTATTCTTGCTTTTATTGTTTTACACTTTATTGATTTCTGGATTCCAGAATTAAACGTCAAATATGTCCAAGGAGACATGAGTGGTTTATTAGAAGGCACTCAGCATTTTAGATACTTTGAAGAATTACAACATAAATTTGTAAATCCATTTAGAGTTGCTGCTTATGTAGTTTCTTTCGTTTTATTAGGATTGCATTTAGCGCACGGTTTTCAATCGGCATTTCAATCAATGGGATTCAATAATAAGTACACAAAAACAGTTAAAGCTGCAGGAAACATCTATTCAATTGCAATTCCAGCAGGATTTATTATTGTAGCTGTATTTCATTTCTTAAACCATTAATCTACTAAAAATATGACGACTTTAAATTCAAGAATACCAGAAGGTCCAATTAAAGATAAATGGACAACTTACAAAGACAACATCGACTTAGTAAACCCTGCGAACAAACGTAACATTGATGTTATTGTTGTTGGAACAGGATTGGCTGGTGGTTCTGCTGCTGCTTCTTTAGCGGAGTTAGGATATAATGTCAAAGCTTTTGCTTACCAAGATTCTCCGCGTAGAGCGCATTCAATTGCTGCACAAGGAGGAATCAATGCTGCAAAAAACTATCAAGGTGATGGTGATTCTACATATAGATTATTTTACGATACTGTAAAAGGTGGAGATTACCGTTCACGTGAAGCAAACGTGCATCGTTTGGCTGAGGTTTCTGGAAATATCATTGATCAATGTGTTGCACAAGGAGTCCCTTTTGCACGTGATTATGGTGGTTTATTAGACAACCGTTCTTTTGGGGGTGTATTGGTCTCTCGTACGTTCTATGCGAAAGGACAAACAGGACAACAATTATTATTAGGAGCTTATTCTGCTATGAACCGTCAGATTGCTCGTGGTAAAATTGAAATGCACAACCGTCATGAAATGCTTGACGTAGTAATCGTAGATGGAAAAGCAAGAGGTATTATCGCTCGTAATTTAATTACCGGTGAAATACAACGTCACTCGGCGCATGCTGTGGTAATTGCTTCTGGAGGATACGGAAATGTATTTTTCCTATCTACAAATGCAATGGGATCTAACACTTCTGCTGCTTGGAAAATTCATAAAAAAGGGGCATTCTTTGCAAACCCTTGTTATACACAAATTCACCCAACTTGTATTCCTGTTCACGGAGACAATCAGTCTAAATTAACGTTGATGTCTGAGTCGTTACGTAATGATGGACGTATTTGGGTTCCAGCAAAAATTGAAGATGCACAAGCAATTAGAGCTAGTAAGAAAAAAGCGATTGATATTGCTGAAGAAGACAGAGATTATTTCTTAGAAAGAAGATACCCAGCCTTTGGAAATTTAGTGCCTCGTGATGTCGCTTCTAGAGCTGCAAAAGAGCGTGCCGATGAAGGTTTTGGTGTAGGACACAACGAAACAGGTGAAGCCGTTTATCTTGATTTTGCTGCAGCGATTGAACGTTACGGTAAAGAGCAAGCTAAAATTCACAATATTTCAAATGCATCAGAATCAAAAATATACAAATTAGGACAAGCTGTTGTTGAAGAAAAATACGGAAACTTATTCCAAATGTATGAGAAGATCGTGGATGAAAATCCATACAAAAATCCAATGATGATTTATCCTGCAGTACATTATACTATGGGAGGTGTTTGGGTTGATTACAACTTAATGACGACCATTCCTGGATGTTACTGTATTGGAGAGGCAAACTTCTCTGAACACGGTGCAAACAGATTAGGCGCTTCTGCTTTGATGCAAGGATTGGCTGATGGATATTTCGTATTGCCATACACAATTGGAGATTATCTTTCTAATGATATTCGTACTGGAAAAATCACTACAGATTCTCCAGAATTTGAAGAAGCTGAAAAAGCAGTTCAAAAACAAATAGATTTCTTTATCAATAATAAGGGAACAAAATCTGTAGACCATTTCCACAAACGTTTGGGTAAAATTATGTGGAATAAAGTTGGAATGGCTCGTAATGAGAAAGGACTGAAGGAAGCAATGTCTGAAATCAAAGCTTTACGTGAAGAGTTTTGGAAAGAAGTAAAAGTTCCTGGATCGGCAGATACTTATAATGAACAGTTAGCAAAAGCAGGTCGTGTAGCAGATTTTCTTGAACTAGGAGAGTTGTTCGCAAAAGACGCTTTGGACAGAAATGAATCTTGTGGAGGACACTTTAGGGAAGAATCAGCTGAGATTGATGGACCACAAAAAGGAGAAGCAAAACGAAATGACAAAGAATATGCTTACGTAGCTGCCTGGGAATTTAAAGGAGAACCTGCAGATGCAGTTCTTCATAAAGAAGAATTAGAGTTTAAAGATATCGAATTAAAGCAAAGATCATATAAATAAGGAACAAGCCAAGAGAGAAGAGGCAAAAGAGAAAAAGGGATGAGTGGATTGAAGACATATAAAGAATTAATTGTTTGGCAGAAATCTATTCTATTAGTTAAAGAAATTTATGCCTTAGTTATTTCTTTTCCTGAAGATGAAAAGTTTGGATTGACTAGTCAAATCAAAAGAGCATTTGTTTCAATTCCTTCTAATATTGCTGAAGGATGGGGAAGAGCTTCTCGAAAAAATTATATTCAATTCTTAAGAATCTCAAGAGGTTCTTTATATGAAGTAGAAACACAATTAATAATAGAAAAGAATTAAACTATATAAATGATTGCAAAACCGCAGAAGGTTTACTTGAAGAAATTAGCAAAATGCTAAATTCATTAATTAAAAAATTAGAAGACAAGGACTAATCCCTTTTCACTCTTGCCTTTTCGCTAATCACTAAATGACACATTATGGACTTAAAGTTAAAAATATGGCGCCAAAGCGGAGCTGAAGATAAAGGAGGCTTAGTAGATTATGATATTAGTAATGTATCTCCAGACATGTCATTTTTAGAAATGATTGACATGTTAAATGAACAAATCATAAATAAAGGAGAAGAGCCAGTAGCATTTGATCATGACTGTCGTGAAGGAATTTGCGGAATGTGTTCTATGTACATCAATGGTGAAGCGCATGGCCCTGATAAAGGAATTACGACTTGCCAATTGCATATGCGTTCATTTAGTGATGGTGAAACGATCCATATTGAGCCATTCAGAGCAGCTGCATTTCCCGTGATTAAAGATTTAGTTGTAGACCGTACAGCTTTTGATAGAATTCAACAATCGGGTGGTTATATTTCTGTAAACACCTCTGGAAATACACAAGATGCAAATGCAATTCCGATTTCTAAAGTAGATGCTGACAAAGCAATGGATGCAGCAACTTGTATTGGTTGTGGTGCTTGTGTTGCTACTTGTAAAAACTCTTCTGCAATGTTATTTGTTGGAGCAAAAGTTTCTCAATATGCCTTATTACCGCAAGGACAAGTCGAGGCTTCTCAACGTGTTTTAAACATGGTGGCTCAAATGGATGAAGAAGGTTTTGGAAACTGTACAAACACTGGAGCTTGTGAAGTGGAATGCCCAAAAGGAATTTCACTTGAAAACATCGCTCGTATGAATCGTGAATTTTTGAAAGCTAGTCTTTAAGAAAATCATTTTCAAGATATACTAAAAGCCTGTCTATTTATAGACAGGCTTTTTTGTGTAAAAATATAGCTATTAGAAAACAACCTAAAAAGTCTTATTTTTAGTACCTTCACGTTTAATAAATTCACTGCTATGAAATTTTATTACGTGATTAAGTATCTCCTTCTATTTTCCTTATTTCCCTTCACTCTATCTAGTCAAGAAATAGCATTGTCTTCACTTTTAATTCCTCAAGATTTAAAAGAGAATGCGAATGCCGTTATACGTTTTAATGAAGAAATAATTACAATTGAAGCTATCGATAAAATGGTTGTTTCTAAAAGAAGAATCGTTACCGTATTGAATACATCTGGGGATAGTTATGTGCATGCGTATACGTTTTATAATAACGACCAGAAGATTTCAAAACTATCCGCGACTGTATATAATGCATTCGGTGAAAAAATAAGGAAATACTCAAAAAGTAAGTTTCTCGATGAGAGTGCTGTAGCTGGTGGAACCCTATATTCTGATTCTCGAGTAAAACGTTTAGATTATACTCCTAGGAATTACCCTTATACAATTGAGTTTATCTCAGAGGTTAAAAATAGCTCAACGGGATTTATAGAAGGGTGGTATCCCGTAGAAGGATTTGCTACAAGTACCCAAAAAAGTATCTATAAAATTATCAACCCTAAAAAATTAGTCATCAGGACTAAGGAAAAGCATTTTGAAGATTTTCCGATTGTTACTAAATCAACTGAAAATACTATCCATTATATATTAAACAATCAAAATGCAATACGTTATGAAAATTATGCACCAAGACGCAAAGACTTCTTACCTGTATTAATGGTTGGATTAAATGAATTTTCAATAAAAGGTGACATTGGAAAAGCGAAAAACTGGAAAGAATTCGGGAAATGGCAATATGATCATCTAATTTCAAAGAAAGAAAACCTGCCAATACAAGCAAAACAAAAGGTTTTGGATTTGGTGAAAAACACAAACGACACCCTTGAAAAAGCAAAGTTAGTTTATGAATACATGCAAAACAGAACTCGATACATAAGTGTGCAAGTAGGAATCGGAGGTCTCTCACCTGACTATGCATCGGAGGTTGATAAATTAGGATATGGGGACTGTAAAGGGCTTACCAATTACACCAAAGAATTATTAAAAGCTGTCGGAGTAAAATCATATTATACAGAAGTTTATGCTGGAAAATCAAAAATAAATATTGATACGTCTTTCCATTCTATAGAGGGAGATCATATTATTCTAAACCTACCCTATAAAGGAAAAGATTATTGGTTAGAATGTACTAGTCAAACAATGCCTTTCGGATTTCTAGGTGATTTTACAGATGACCGAGACGTATTAGTAATGACTCCAGAAGGTGGAATTATAAAACACACTCCTGCCTATAAAAACGAAGATAATCTGCAACAAACCACAAGTAATATAAATATTGATCTAAAAGGAAACATAAACAGTCAAGTTATTATCTCAACCACTGGTACACAATACAATTATCATTATTCATTAGAAAATTATGATTCTAGCGAAACACTCAAATATTATAAATCGCAATACTGGAAAAGCATAAACAACCTATCAATAAAGAAATCCTCGTTTACAAACGACAAAGACAAGGTTCAATTTATTGAAACTGTAGACTTACAGATAAACAACTACGCTTCTTTTGCAGGAGAAAATTTACTTATCTCTGTAAATGTTTTTAATAAGTATATAAGACTTGCTCCAAAACGTAGAACTCGTAAATTACCTATCGAAATTCAACGCGGATTTAAAGACACAGATACCAATATATTCACAATTCCTAAAGAATATATTATTTCCAATTTACCTGAAAAAAAAATCATTAAGACAGATTTTGGAACCTATAAAGTAGCACTTACTAAAATAGATGAATATCATTTCGAATACCAGCGTAGTCTCTTGATAAAAGCTGGGATGTACCCAAAAGAATCCTATGAAAAATATAGAGCATTTTTAAAATCTATCACAAAATACGACAACCTAAGAATTGCATTGATAAAAAAATAAGTATGAAAAAAGTTATCCTTTCCCTTTTACTATTCGCTGTTTTTAGTTCAGTTTCTAGTCAAACTCGAAAATTCGGAAAAATAGAAAAAGCTGAATTAGAAGAAAACATGTATTCCAAAGACAGTCTTTGCAATGCAGTATACCTCTATAAAAAAAGAACGTCTTCTTTTAAGTTCAACCAACAGTCTTTTTCATTTGAACTTGAAACAAAAATCCATGAGATTATTAAAATATACAATTCCGATGGTTTTAAACATGCCACACACACCATAAATTACTACGATCCAGAAAAAGGATCAGAAAAAGAAAAAGTAGTTAAAATCAAAGCTTATGCCTATAATTTAGAAAACGGTAAAATTCAAAAAGAAAAACTCTCTTCTAAAAATATATTTCAAAATCAAAAAAACAAATATTGGGCAACTAAAACGTTTACGATGCCAACGATCAAGGCAGGTACAATTATAGAATATAGTTATTCAATCAGCTCACCATATTGGGACATAAGAGACTTACAATTTCAATATGGAATCCCCATAAAAAAATTAATATATACTACTGAAATACCTGAATACTTTCGTTTCAACAAACAAGTAAAAGGGTACTATTTTATAAACCCTACAATTAAAACATTAAATAGAAGTATCTCTTGGACTTCTAAATCTAGAAGTGGCGCAGGAAGTACAATGCAAACATCTTACGAAAACGAAAAAATGGATCATTTATCTGAGCTAGCAACTTATAAAGCTCATGACATCCCTGCACTCAAAAACAATGAACCTTTTGTAAGTAATATTGACAATTATAGAGGTGGTATGAAATATGAATTGAGCGCTACAAAATTCCCTAATTCAATATTAAAAAGCTATTCTACAACATGGGAATCTGTTAGTCAGACAGTTTTTGATTCAGAAAATTTTGGACAAGAATTGAACTATTCTAACTACTTTAAAGATGATTTAGAACTGCTTTTAAAAGACAAAACCACTACTACTGAAATGACTAGTACCATTTTCGAATTTGTAAAATCAAAAGTTAAATGGAACGGATATTCAAGTAAATATACAAACAAAGGTGTTCGCAAGGCCTATAAAGAAGGCTCTGGAAACATCGCAGAGATCAATTTAATGTTAGTTGCAATGCTGCGAGAAGCAGGCCTAATAGCAAACCCCGTACTTATAAGCACACGTGATAACGGTGTTCCAATTTTTCCGACTAGAGAAGGCTTCAATTATGTAATTGCAGCTGTACATTCAGATACGTCAGGATACATCTTATTAGATGCATCAGAACAATATAGTTCCCCCAACAACTTACCTTTAAGAGACCTCAACTGGAACGGACGTATGATTGCAGATAATGGAAGATCTACCGCTATCCCTCTATCTCCAAAAACATATTCTGAGTCAAATAACTCATTGACCATTAAAATTGATAGTAATTATGCGATGCACGGGGTTCTAAGTCGAAAGTTAAATGGTCTACAAGCATTTGATTATAGAACAAAAAACAATAGAATTAAGGAAGAAGATTTAATCCAAAAATTAGAAAACAAATACCATGTTGAAATTAGTAATTTCAGGTATCGTAATAAAGAAAACCCTACAAAAAAAGTAGCTCAATTCATTCAGTTTGAAAGCGCTGATCTAATTGAAGTAATTAACGGAAAAATGTACATTGACCCACTTTTATTTTTTACAACAAAAGTGAATCCTTTTAAGTCAGAACACAGAAAATTTCCAGTAGATTTTGGTACTCCTTGGGTAGAAAAAAATCAAATTTCAATTAATATACCTGAAGGATATAAAATTGAATCGATGCCAACAACTTTTGGTATAGGTCTACCTGATAACATTGGAATTTATAAATTTTTAATTAATGCAAACAGTTCCGTAATTCATATAAGATCTGAAGAGAAATTCAATGCAGCAATCATTTCGCCTAAATATTATAACGAACTAAAAACTTTTTACAGTGAGCTCGTTTCCAAACAAAAAGAAAAAATCATTCTTTCTAAAATATAATTAATCCCTTTTTTATCGACAAACGACCCAATTTCTTCGATAAAAACACCGTCTCATAATTCATTGTATTTTAAATTATTTGTACATTTAAAAAAAGTGACTTACATGAAATTATTTAGAATTATACTTCTTGGCTTTTTGCTTATTGGGTGTACAAAGAACATTCCTCTATCAGTAAAAAAGGCAAATACGCTGTTTACAAAAATCACCTCCCAAGAATCAAATGTAATTTTTAAAAATCAATATAAAGAAACGCTTTATTTTAATTTCATCAACTACCCTTATATATATAATGGAGGTGGAGTTTCTGTTGGGGATCTAAACAATGATGGGCTTGAAGACATCTATTTTACTTCCAATCAAAATACAAATAAACTCTACCTCAACAAAGGAAATTTTCAATTTGAAGACATTACTGTAAAAGCAAAGGTAGAAGACGTCGAAGGCTGGACAACTGGAGTTACTATGGTTGATATTAACAATGATGGATGGCTAGATATCTATGTATGCAAATCCGGCTCCTTAAAAAGCGCAAAAAATAGACAGAATAAATTATTTGTAAATCAAAAAAACAATACTTTTAAAGAAGAAGCAAAAAAATATGGTTTGCATGATCCTGGTTTTTCAACGCAAGCCTACTTCTTTGATTTTGATTTAGACAATGACTTAGATATGTACTTAGTAAATCATCGTCCAGATTTTAGAAACAATGCAATTATAGATATCGCTTCTCAAAAAAACATCATCAAAGAAGGTTCTGATCAATTGTATAGAAATGATGGTTTGAAATATACAAATATCACGAAGCAAGCAGGAATTGCAAACAAAGCTTGGGGACTAAGTGCCGCTATCGGTGATTTTAATCAAGATGGCTATCCTGATGTTTTTGTGGCGAATGATTTTCTACAACCCGATTTTTTATACATCAATAATAAAAACGGAACTTTTACAGACAAATCTCTAACATATTTTGATCATATTTCATCCAATAGTATGGGCTCTGATTTTGCCGATATTAACAATGATTTATTACCCGATTTAGTTGTGTTAGACATGATGGCAGCAGACCACAAACGGAGTAAAAAAAACATGGCATCCATGAGCACTGACAATTTTAATGAATTGGTAAGTTTGGGATACCACCACCAATACATGTCTAATGTTTTGCAACTAAACAGAGGTGAAAAAACATTTAGCGAAATTGGTCAATTGGCTGGTATTTCAAAAACAGATTGGAGTTGGGCGCCACTGATTGCCGATTTTGACAACGATGGTTTTAAAGATCTTTTTATCACCAATGGAATTGAAAATGATTTATCGAATCAGGATTTTAGAAACCAGATGAAATCAAATATAATCCGCAAAAAAAAGGTGTCTCTTCAAGAAGCAATCAATATGATGCCTTCAGCAAAACTGCATAACTACCTTTTTTTAAACAACAAAAATCACACTTTTAAAGACGTATCGATTAAAGCTGGTTTTAAAGAAAAAATAAATTCTAACGGAGCAGCTTATGCAGATTTAGACAATGATGGTGATTTAGATCTTGTTGTCAACAATCAATCTGATCTGGCTTCCATATACCAAAACAACAGTCAACAGAATTATGTAAAAATAAAACTCAACGGTCCTGAAAAAAACAAATTTGGCGTTGGAAGTACTGTCAGCGTTTTTACTCAGAAAAACAACCAAACCAAAGAGGTATATGTTTCGAGAGGATTTCAATCGTCAGTTTCTACCTCCCTCCTATTTGGGCTAGGTGTTTCTAAGAAAATAGACAGCATAAAAATTGTTTGGAACGACAAACTTCAAAAAACCATCTATAATTTAGACGTCAATAACACAATTACTTTAAAACACGAAAACGCACTTGAGCAGACGGATAAAAAGCCTCAAAAAAGCCAGTTTCAAAATAGCATTCCTGAAAATTTAGGAATTTATTTTAAACAGTACGAAAAACCATTTAATGATTACAGTCTTCAATTATTACTTCCACAAAAACAATCTACGCAAAGCAAGGCAATCGCAGTAGCAGATGTGAACAATGATGGGTTAGACGATTTGTTTTTAGGAAATGGATTTGGAGAACCTGCACAACTCTATCTACAAAATAAAAAAGGAACTTTCAGTAAATCAAATAATTTTATTTTTAAAACGGATGCAAAATATGAAGATCAAAATGCCTTGTTCTTTGATGCAGATGGCGACAAAGATTTAGATTTATATGTTACTAGTGGTGGTTACGAGTTACCTATAAACTCAACACTATTACAAGACCGATTGTACCTAAACAATGGACAAGGCACTTTTTCTAAAGGAAAGTTGCCTACTATGAAATCATCCACCAAATCTATTAGTGTTGCTGACATAGATGGTGATCAGGATTTAGATGTTTTTATTGGAGGACGGGTAATTCCGGGACAGTATCCTAAAGCACCGACTTCCTATTTGTTAGAAAACCACAAAGGACATTTTAAAATAATTACTCCCAAAAAAGCGCCAAAAATTCAACAATTTGGGATGATCAATAAGACTGTTTTTTCTGACTTTGACAAGGATGGTGATCAAGATTTGATTGTTGCTGCTGAATGGAAATCAATAACTATATTTGAAAATAACAACGGGAATTTTACGCTAAAATCCATACCAAAATTAGACTCCTTAAAAGGATGGTTTCAAACCATAAAAGCAATTGATTTTGATAGTGATGGTGACGAAGATTATTTTGTTGGAAATTTTGGAAAAAACAATAAATTCCATCCAAGCACAGAAAAACCTTTGCATATTTATGCAGATTATTTTGACACAAACAAAAGCTATGACATTATATTAAGTAAATCACTCAATGGAAATTTGGTGCCCGTTAGAGGAAAAGAATGCTCTACAGAACAAACCCCTTTCTTAAGAAAAAAGATTGCTACGTTTGATCAATTCGCAAATGCAACACTAGATGAGATCTATGGGAAAAAACAATTGGAAAAAGCGTTACACTTAACGGCAAATACTTTTGATTCTTTTTATATTGAAAACTTAGGAAATAATACTTTCAATATCAAAACACTCCCCAATGAAGCTCAATTTGGCCCAACCCTTGACTTTGTGTTTTCAGACTTTAATAAAGACGGAAAGACTGATGTTTTAGGAGTTGGAAACATCTATGAGGCAGAAGTTGAAACTATCCGTTATGACGCTTCTAAAGGCTATGTATTGCGATACGAAAACTCAGAATTCAAATCAGCACCAAACAAGCACCTACCTTATATAAAAAATGCAAAAGCAGTTGCTAAAATTAAGATTAAAGGAATAGTACACTTTATTGTTTTAAACAATAACGCAGAACTTTCTATGTATAACATAAAGTAACTCTAGCAGTTCTTGTTTTATAGGAGCCAAACAAACCTGCTAGCTAGGTCGAGAAATATTCGTCAAAATTAAAAGCAGGATTCTCGATACTTTTCTTCATACCTTAGAAACACTCTAATTGAAAGTGATGCTATTTAGAGAAGAATTTGTTTGATTAAAAAGGACAATCTCGTTATTTTACCTTCTAAAAACTCAAAGTAAAAAACACCCTAGTTTGAACTTGTCGAAGTCTCTGTAATGGAGAAAAAGAAACTCGTTCGAATTAGAATACCACACACAAATACCCTTCCCGTTAACAAGCTCAGGTAGGCGATCATACTTTTTCAAAACAAAACTCCAAGCAGAAACCATAAAGTCCCTACTTGGAGATATCAAACTAACCTAACTAAACCCTTCTTTATATCACTGTATCCACAACTAATTGTTGCAATAAAACAGTATTAAAATGTTCTTGTAATTTTTCTAAACTTTTTAATATTGAAAACTCCACATCAACATGGTTTTCTTTCATTTTAAGAATTCCATTGTTTAACTCTTCTAAATGAGATTCCTCAATTTTTTCAGATTGAATTATTTGAATCAAGACTTCTGAAACAGTTGCCAAATTATAGAACATTGGAGTTATCTTTTTTAATTTAGGATTACTCTTCAGGTTTATAAATTCCTTGTATTCAGAACTACACGTAGACAAAGACTGAATCAATTCTTCTTTATTTGATTTATCTGAAAGAAAAACTTGAACCTTCTTATCAAAACCTCTTCCTTCATAAGCATCTGCAGAACACGCATCTGCAAACAATGTAAAAGGAGCATACATTTGGTATTCTATTCCTCCTTTATTTCTTGTATACCCCTTTAATGGCTCACACATTTCTGACAAAAATCTCAAAGATTCTATAGGTTGATTATTGCTAAGGTTTCTAAAGATCACATCTTTATTGTAGATATGTTGCAATCCTAGTTCTTCGAGCTGAAAGCTAATAATTCCTAATCTTCTATACATACTTTCCATATTCGTAGTGTTTTTTGGTGACCAAAATCGTTCAGCAATCGCAGCTGTTCTTGGCCAAATTCTTGAATCTATCGTAGAGGGAGTTGCCAATTCAGTCCACATAGTTGCTTCACCTCCTAAGATTCTTTTTTCTTCTTCATCAGTTAACTCCTCTTCTGGCAAAGGATCTACCAAATAATGATCTTCAACAGAATACAGCAAATCAATGTAATAACCGTTTGATAAAATTGTTTTATAATTATTCTTTGCTGCGTTTACCAAAGACTGTTTAGCAGGCAACCCTTCATTAACGCCTCTCCAAGAATGAATAATTGCTGATTTCGGCATATTAGGAGTCATAATTTCTTCCCAACCGATCAACTCTTTATCTAGCTTTCCTAGAATTTTTTGTAGCTTGATATTGAAATACGTTTGCAAATCGTGGTTCGTTTTCAATGCTTTTTTCTCCATGAATTTTTGAATGCTTTTATTTTCATCCCATTCTTTTCCTTCGTTTTCATCTCCACCTATATGAACATATCTTCCCGGAAACAATGTTGAAATTTCTTTAAAAATATCTGCTAATAATTTATAGGTATTTTTATTTGTCGGATCTAAGGTTGGGTTAAAAATCCCTGCCGATCTTTCAATAGAATAATCAATTTTTTTACTTCCTAATTCAGGATATGCCGCAAGTATTGCAGAAGCATGTCCAGGTACATCAATTTCAGGAACAACCAATATTCCTCTAGCAGATGCATACGCAACAACCTCTTTTATTTGAGCCTGTGTATAATACAACCCATCAGACCCTAACTCAGTAAGCTTAGGATGTTTTTTTATTTCAACTCTAAACCCCTGATCATCTGACAAATGCCAATGAAATATATTCATCTTTACAGCGGCCATTGCATCTAAATTTCTTTTGAGAACAGCTACTGGCTGAAAATGTCTTGAAACATCTATCATCAATCCTCTCCAAGGAAATCTTGGTGCATCTTGTATTTCTATGACAGGAAAATAAAACTCCGTTTCCGTATTTGTTTGCAATTGCAATAAAGTTTCCAACCCTCTTATCGCTCCAATGTCTGTTGTTGCTTTTAAAATAATTTTGCTCTCAGAAATTGTCAACTCATAAGATTCATCTTCATTTAGAGCAACGATTCCTTTTCTTTGAATTTCAATTTTAAATATTGATGTTTTAGGCTGTTTTGAGTGTTTAGAAATAATTCCTTGTTTAAAAAACAATCCTGTTCTACCGTCTAACCTTCTTAAAAATGAATTTGCAGAACTAAAAATCCTATCGTCAAATGTTCCTGAAATAGTCAAACTAAAATCTTCCGTCAGTAAAAATTGTCCTTCACCTAATTTTACTTCTTTGGGCCAAGGCATCAAATTCAAATCTTCTTTAGAGACTTGAGCGTGCATTGAAAAGTGGAATAGTATTCCAATTAATAAAATGCACTTAACTAGTTTCTTTTTCATCTCAATTATTTTTTTACTCGGAAATAGGTCTCTACAATTGTCTGTTCAATTCCTAATTCCTCAATTTTTTCTATTCCTCTTTGAGTAAGAGTATCATTCTTTATTATGACATTGAAGCTGAATTTTTTTCCTTCCCAACTTCTTCCAGAACAAAACTCTAATTCTTCTTTGTATGTTTTTCCATCAAAAGAATAAGCTCCTCCACCAGCAGCAAATACACTACTCGAATCTTTCCCTTTATTTAAATCATGTCTTAAAAAAGAAAAATGAGTCTCATTGATCATTTTAATCAATCGTTGTTCTTTTGTATAATCAGTAACAACGGTATCCATCTTTTGTATAACCATTCCTGTTTGCAATTCCCAAGTTCCAATAATTGGAGGTTGACCATTTTCCTTATCTAAACAAGAAAAAAAACTGAAGGTCAAAACTAGTAAAGCAAGTATCTTCATTAAAAAACATACCGTTTAAAAGCCTCTATCGCTGCATAATCTGCCAAACCAAGATTGTTATACTTATTTGCAGTCAATCTATTTCTATCTTCTACGCGTACCCAAAATTCTCTTGAGTCCTCTCCTTGAAACATCACTCCGTCTTTTTGTGATTGGTGAAAGAAAATTGCATGACGCTTTTTCAAGACCTGATCTGGACTCATTGGCACTGCCATCTCTATTTCATATGTTTCCCATTCATGCCATGCACCTCTGTATAACCAAACCCAACAATCGTCCATGAATTTTTGTGGTTTTAGAATAGCTACTGCTTCAAAAATTGCGTCTAAACACACTTTATGTGTTCCGTGCGGATCTGCTAAATCACCTGCTGCGTAAATTTGATGTGGCCGTATTTCAGCAATTAAATCACTAACTATCGTTACATCAATCGCTGATAAATTTCCCTTTTTTACTTTACCTGTTTCATAAAATGGCAAATCTAAAAAGTGAACATTCTCATCAGGAAGATTCATGTATCTAGTGGCAGCTAACGATTCTCCTCTACGAATCATACCTTTCAGTTTTCTTGTTTCAGGACTATCAATACTATATTGCTGTTTGTTCTTGATATCTGAAATAACATTTCTCATCTTATAAGACTGCACATCCATATAGCCAGTTACCTCAGCAAATTTTAATGCCTCATCATCTGAAACCGCAATATTTCCAGATGTTTGATATGCGATATGCACCTCATGTCCCTGTTCTACCAACCTGTCAAAAGTACCTCCCATTGAAATCACATCATCATCTGGATGAGGACTAAAAATAATAATTCTCTTTTTCTCTGGTGTTGCTCTCTCTGGTCTTCTACTATTTACAGAATTTGGTTTTCCTCCTGGCCAACCTGTGATTGTATTCTGTAACGTATTGAACATTTTTATATTCAAATCATACGCTGTACCTTCTTCAGAAAGAAGAGTAGACATCCCATATTTATTATAATCTTTATCTGTTAACTTAAGGATTGATTTATGTAACAATTCACTCAACCAAAAGATTGCTTTTTTCTTTAAATCTTCTGTCCAAATACAAGAAGTCACCAACCAAGGAGTTTTAATTCTCGTTAGTTCAGATGCTGCTTCTTTGTCTAAAACAAAAGTTGTGTTTTCATTATTTTGCAAATAAGTTGCGGGCACCGAAGCTGTAATTTCGTCTTCTATCGTTTTTTTAAGAATAACTGCTTTGCCAACTCCCCACGACAATAATACAATTCTCTTTGCTCTACTTATGGTTCCAATTCCCATAGTCAAAGCTTTTCTAGGCACATTATCTATCCCTAAAAAATCTGGCGCTGCATCACTCCTAGTCATAGAATCTAGCATCACTATTCTTGTGCCAGAATTGTAATGAGAACCTGGTTCATTAAAACCAATATGGCCTGTTCTACCAATTCCTAACAATTGAAAATCTATTCCTCCTACTTCTTTAATCTTTAATTCATAATCAATACAATATTGATGTATATCATTTCCTTGAATAGCCCCATCGGGTATGTTTATATTTTCAGGAAGAATATCTATATGTTTGAATAGATATTCATTCATAAAATAATGGTAACTCTGAATATTTTCAGAATCCATTGGGTAATATTCATCTAAATTGAATGTGATTACATTTTCAAAACTAAGTCCTTCTTCTTTGTGCAATCTAACAAGTTCTTCATATACTTTTATAGGAGAAGATCCTGTTGCCAAACCCAAAACACATGCTTTTTTTTCTGCTGCTTTTTGTTGAATTAACAATGCTATTTCATTCGCTACTTCCATAGAAGCGATATTCGAATTTTCAAAAATCACATTGTGGATTTTCTCAAACCGTGTCTCTTCAAATTTCCCTGCCGGACTATAAGCAATAGTTGTTTTTGTTGACATGATAACTTGTTTAAAATTTTTAATCTCTTATTGATTAATAAAAAACGGGAGTATCGTAAATTTTACTATACTCCCGTTTAAGGACCTAACTAAAACCCTATAAATCTAATATTTGGGGTAAAAAAAATGGATTTAAAAATTACTTCCAGCGATATCCCACCAAAGACGGGTACCTCCATTATCATCACCTTTTAAATATCCAATAGCTGAAGTTACATTAGCTCCATTGGTATTTATTTCACTTGCTACAAAGTTGATTCTTCTTACTTGTGTAGCTGTATCAATATCTCCTCCACTGTTATTTACAACAACCGGGAAAACTCTTGGATATCCTGTTCTTCTAAATTCTGTCCAAGCTTCTTGACCGTCAGGGAACATTGCAATCCACTTTTGTGTAATAATTTGCTCTAATTGTTCCTCGTTAGTTCCTGCAGCATTGTAAGCAATTTTAACATCACTTGCATACGCAATACTATTAGATGGATTTAAAACATCTACAAAATCTGCAGGTGTACTTGTAGCATCTGCTAAGTAGGTTGCTACATCAGCAACACCGTGTTGCGTAAATGAAGCTGTTACTCCGTCTGTATAATGAGCAACTGCTGTACCTGCACCAGTCCATCCTCTTAAAGCAGCTTCTGCTTGTAAGAAATCAACTTCTGCAGCAGACATCCATTGCATTGTTTCTGTATCTGCAACAGAACCAATTGCAGAATGATCTACATATTCTGATTTCTCTTCTATTTTAATACCCATACGGATTCCTTTATAGGCACCATTCGCCTTTTCTTCCACTGCTGGATTGAAATATTTCTCAATTCGACCATCATTGAAACCTGTTAAAATAGATTCCATTTCAGCTCCCATTCTAATATCTCCCCAAGAACCACTACATACAGTTAATGGATGTGCAAAACCAGTATTGATATACATATCGCTTTCTAAAAAACCTGCATTACTAGCCAAAGCTAATTCTCCTTGCATTTTTGCTAAAGTTGGATTTACATTTACAACTCTTAATGCCAAACGCAAACGCATAGAGTTTGCAAACGCTCTCCATAAAGCGATATCTCCTGCTAAAGAAGACATATCAAAAGCTACAAATTGTTCTTCTGTTACAGAATTTTCCAAGCCGTCAATCGCTTCCCCTAAATCACTAAAGAAATTTGTATACGCAACTTCTTGAGAATCATACTCACCTGTTGTTGCAAAATCATCATACTTTGAGTATCGAATTGGACCATAGGTATCAGCAACACGGTGCATTCCCATTACTCTAATAATATTAGCCAAGTGAATGAATTTATCACCTGATGCATCTCCTGTCTTTTCAACAGAATTTTTAATATCTAAGACAAAAGGCATTACACTTCCATAGGTATTAGACCATGGAAACCCGTTCCATCCATCAACCAGTGCATATGTCATGTTATTTACATTTCCTGCAAACGGAGTTGGAGGAGTCATGTATCCTGAATACACATCACCCATTAGGTTTTGTTGTAATTGAAAGTTCCATGCTGGAGTTACGTTTACAACGTTTAAAAACATTGGTGTAAAAGAACCACCGATATGGTTATTCATCTGTGTTAAATCCTCTGTAGAAACTCCAGAAGGACTCGTATTTAAGCTTTCAAAATCGCTCGTACATTCCACTAAGGTTAGTGCAACTATAGAAGCTAATGTATATTTTAGTATTTTTTTCATTGTCTTAGAAATTTACGTTAACATTTAATCCTATACTTCTTGTAGAAGGTTGACCATAGATGTCAACTCCTTGTAATCCATTTCCTGTACTAGCTGCAATATTCGGATCGAATGGTGCTTTTTTGTAGATAAAGAAAAGATTGTTTGCTATTAAAGAAAGTCTCATGTTTTTTACTATACTTTCTTTAAAGGTCATATTGTATCCAACAGAGAATTCTCTCAAACTAACGTTTGTTGCATCGTATACATATTCTCCTATTTTACCGGCTCTACCTCCTGTTTGTAGGTAATAGTCTTGCGCTGTAATTTGCTTAGCATTTCCTGCACCATCAACAACATCTACCATTCCTCCATTTGTATTTCTTGCATCTGCTGATGCTTGAGAAACTCCATAAAAATCATTTACTGCTTCGGTAATACTCACTACACTTCCTCCTACTTTAGCATCAATTAAGAAATTAAAATTGAAGTTTTTATATTCAAAGTTATTACTCCATCCTAATGTAAAATCTGGTTGTGCATGTGCAATTGTTTCAAAACCAGTAGATTCAATCGTTAAAGTTACATCAGTAGCATCATCAGGATTAACAGATTCTGTTACGATTGGCAACCCTTGTGCATTTCTAATTACTGATTGACCTTGGATAGATCCAAAATCTTCACCTTCAACCAATGCATATTGGTATCCATTCACTCCAGGTGCTGTAAGAATTGCTGTTCCATCTTGTAAATCTGGATGTACAGAAATTACTTCGTTTTTGTTCATTGCAAAATTCAAAGAAGAATTCCAAGTAAAATTTTCATTTACAACTGGTTTTCCATTAATCACAAGCTCAATACCTGAATTAGAAATTTCACCCGCATTTACGATGTTCTGAACATACCCTTCTGTATTTGGTTCTGCTTGGATGTAAAAAATTTGATCTGTTGTTGTTGAGTTGTAATATGTCAAATCAAATCCTAATCTGTTTCCAAAGAATCTCCATTCTGTTCCTAATTCAAAAGATTTTTGTCTTTCAGGTCTTAATGTTTCTCCTTCTTTTACTCCGAAAGTAGGTTTCGCAAAATTTCCTTGACCTAATGGGATAGAGTTTAAAGGAATCGTTGCATACGCAGGAATATCCTTTCCAACCTCAGCATAAGAACCTCTTAATTTCGCAAAAGAAATTACTTCTGGCAATTCAAAAATATCTGATAACACTCCTGTTACTCCAACAGATGGATAAAAGAACGATTCAGAATCTGTGTTTACCAATGTAGAAGACCAGTCTGTTCTTCCTGTAATATCTATGAAATACTTGTTATCGAATCCGAAATTTGCAGAAGCAAATACAGATTGAACTTCTCTGTTTGAAATAGTTTGTTGCATATCAAACGTAGAAGTAAAATTCGCGATTGTAAAATAGTTTGGATAATTTAAACCCGATCCATTTCCAGAATCTAAAAACGTTTGATCTCCTGTAGTATATTTTGTCAAACTTGTTCCTAACAACCCAGTAAAAGTGATGTTTTCAGAAATGTTTGTGTTATAAGTTCCAATTAAATCAACATACTGTTGTGTGTTTTCAGTCTTTTCAACAATATAACGTCCTGTTGCTGGAACAAATGTTACATCACTCCCTGCATGCATTTTTTTATCGAATGTAAAGAACGACTTGTCATAACTAACTCTAGATTGTAAAGAAAACTTTTCAGTAATCTTATAACTAACAGATACGTTTGCCAATACTCTTTGTGCAATATCCTGTGATTTATTTTTATTAATCAACCAATAAGGGTTTTGTTGAATGTTCTCATCAAAAGAAGTTGCATATTGATCCATCATATTCGTACTAGCGTTGAAATACTCATATTTGTTTTTATAAATATCTCTATCAACTCCTACAGGATGTAAATACAAACCTGTTAATGGGTTTGAATACAAACCATTTGTAGGTCTGTTGTTAATTCTTTGGTCAGATAAATTAACACTTGCATTTACTTGTACTTTGTCCTTATAAAAACTCATTGATTCTCTTAATGTAATATTATTACGAATCAATTTATTATTAGGAATCACCCCTTCAGCCAACGTATTTGCATAAGACAAATAGGTTTGTGCTTTTTTAGTACCTCCAGTCAATGCTAAAGATTGAATCGCTGTATACCCTGATTGAAAAAAACCATCTGTATCATTTGACAAACCGTCTGCTTTTGCTCCCCATGATTTAGCAGCTGAAACGTTTCCGTTCTCAGCAACAGCTCCACCAACAGAGTTAGATTGGTATTCAGATTGTAATTCTGGCGTAGTGAACACATTGTCCATTGTAAAGCTAGAACCTACCGTTACAGATAACTTTCCTTCTTTCCCTTTTTTAGTTGTAATTAAAATTACACCATTTGCACCTTGCGAACCGTATAATGCAGCTGCAGAAGCACCTTTTAAAACTGACATGCTTTCAATATCGTCAGGATTGATCATAGACATAGCGTCTCCACCATCTCTATTTCCTGTTTGACTTCCAAAAACACTTGTTCCTGGAGCTTCTCCATTAGAACCGTTCCCACTATTTTGCATAGGAATTCCGTCAATTACGTATAAAGGATCGTTGTTCGTTGTAGAAGAGTTACCCCTTAAAACAACCTTAGCAGCTCCACCAACACCTGATGAACTACGTGTAATTGTAATACCGGCAGATTTACCAGACAAACTGTTTATCGGGTTGGTTTGCTTTACTCTCGTTAATTCGTCTCCTCCAACTTCTTGTGCAGAATACGTCAACGCTTTTTTCTCTTTTTTAATACCTAAGGCAGTAATAATAACCTCGTCTAAAGCTTGAGAGTCTTCTTCCATCGAAACATTTAATGAATTAGAATCTCCAACAGTTACTGATACATCTTTCATCCCTAAAAATGAAACCTTTAAGATTTCACCCGCAGATGCGTCTATAGAGAACAAACCATCAAAATCGGTTGTTGTACCTCTATTCGTTCCTTCAACAAATACAGAAACACCTGGTAGCGGAATTCCATCACCGGCAGTGGTCACTGTACCTGAAATACTTTTTTCTTGTGCCGAAACCTGAAGGCTAAACAGCATCGAAAAAATCGTAATAAATACTAAGTTAATTTTTTTCATAAATAAATTGTTAATTGGTTTTCAGTATAAAAGTATAGGATGTGTGTCCTCTTTAAAAAATTTATCTGCAAACGACAGAAAAATAGCAACCAATGACATTTATGAAGATACAAACTATAGTTTTGAAATTTTCGTCAAGAAAACCATCATTATATTTACTACATTTGAAAACACCAAATCACTATTTTTCAACTCTTTACTAATAAAAAAAGCACTTATACTTTGTTAAATATCTTAAAAAAAGAAAAATTTCGAATTCCCTTAAAATACCATCTTCTGTTTTGGGCAAGTTATTTTACGCTGAACGTTGTTAGATGGGGTAGCTATTATGAAGATTATTTGTATTCCTTTAAATCTAATATAATAACGGTTGGTCTAAGTATGTTGCTTGCCTATTTTCATATCTATTTCCTACTTCCAAAATTTCTATCTAAAAAAAAGAGCATCCCTTACCTATTCATATTTTTAATTGCGTTGGTCGTGTTTTATATAATCAGAACAGAACTTATTTTCCTATTTATTAATGAAAATGTGTGGCCAGAATCTCAAACACTCCAAAGAGCCTATTCATTCAATCATATTTTTGCTGTTGTTTTAATCGGAATCTATGACGTGGGTTTGGTGACCACAATAAAATTAACTGTTGAGTGGATTTATCAAAAACAAAAAACAGATACTTTAAAAAAACTACAACTTACAACTGAATTAAATTTTCTAAAATCGCAAATTCAACCTCATTTCTTTTTTAACACCTTGAATAATTTATATGCTCTTACTATAGAAAAATCTGAAAATGCGCCTGGTGTCGTCTTAAAACTTTCCGACATGATGCAATATGTATTGTATGACGTAAAAGAGCCTCTTATAAACCTAAGTACTGAAATAAAGTATGTTCAAAATTATTTAGATTTAGAGAAAATGAGACATGGTGAAGATATGAGCGTAAATATTAGTATCAAAGGTGATATTTCTGGGATTCAAATACCTCCATTATTATTTTTACCTTTCCTAGAAAACTGTTTTAAACACGGAGCTAAAGAAAACGAGCTCCTTAAAATAACTATTGGCTTTAAAATTATAGAAAATAAAAAACTTATATTTACAACAGAGAACAATTTCGTTGATAAAACACCTACTAAAAACCATGGAATTGGAAACCCAAATGTAACGCGTAGATTAGAATTACTTTTTAATGACACTTTTGAATTAAAATCAAAAATTGATAAAAACAAATACAAGGTGAAAATGTGTATTCCTCTAAAACAATAGAACAAATTTTTTAAATATTTGAGTATAAAAAAATCAGAATTAACCACAATTATTTAGCCCAAGTACTTATAGTCAATCACCTTAGTGCGTCTAAAAACCTTAGTATTGTTGAACTTTTTAACAATTAGATTGTTCCTCTTTACGCCTTAAAACAAAACCTTGCAACAATTTAAAGCCAAAAGAAAAACGACCTTTAGAATCCCCTTAAAATTTCATTTCTTATTTTGGGGAAGTTATTTTACTTTAAATTTTATTCGATGGGGAAGTTATTTTAATGATTATTGGTATTCTCTAAAATCAAACTTGGTAGAATTCCCATTACATATTGTATTGGTATACTTCACTATCTATTTTCTAGTCCCAAAATTTATTTTAATAAAAAGGTATGCATTTTTTTTTATACTATTTACTTGTGCTCTTTCTTTTCATTACATCCTTAGAACTGGATTTAATTATCTTTTAGTTTCCAAAAACATTTGGCCTGAAGCAGAAGGTGTTCACAATGCATATCAATTCAATCATATTTTAGAGGTTACTCTAGGAGAGGTATATGTAGTTGCTTTTGTCGCTACTATTAAATTAACAGTGGAATGGATCTATCAAAACCAAAAAATAGAAAATTTAAAAAAGTTACAGTTGAAAACCGAATTAGATTTTTTAAAATCTCAAATACAACCTCATTTTTTTTTTAATACATTAAATAACTTATATGCTTTAACGCTCGAAAAATCTGATATTGCTCCTAGTGTTGTTTTAAAACTTTCAGACATTATGCAGTATGTTCTTTATGAGGTAAAAGAACCTTTAATTCAGCTTAGTACAGAAATAAAATACATCCAAAATTATTTAGATGTAGAGGAAATGCGACATGGAACGAATGTAAAAATGAAGCTTTCTATCAAAGGAGATATTACAGGAATTCTGCTACCTCCTTTATTATTTCTTCCGTTTATAGAAAACTGTTTCAAACACGGAATAAAAAGTAATGACCACCTAAAAGTAAAAATAGGTTTTAAAATAGTAGAAAATAAAAGACTTATCTTTACCACAGAAAACAACTTTGTGGATACTTCTTCGGAAACTAAGCAGGGTATTGGAAATATTAATGTTGAGCGTAGATTAGAATTACTTTATAAAAAATCATTTGACCTAACTTCTAAAGTTAGCGAAGATAACTACAAAGTTAAAATGAGTCTCCCAATAAACAAAGACCTATAAATTAAAGCTACCTGTGAATATTAAAGCGATCATAATAGACGACGAGCCACTAGCGATTAAAGTTATTGAAAACCACTTAAGTGAATTCAAAAACTTTGATATCATTGCGACTTTTAACAATCCGATTGCTGCTCTTGACACGCTAAAACAAGAGGCTATAGATGTTATCTTTTTAGACATTAACATGTCAAAAATGAATGGTTTAGAGTTCTTAAAAACCGTAAACATACTGCCAAATGTTGTCATCACAACCGCTTATCGTGAATATGCGCTTGAAAGTTTTGATTTGGATGTCTTAGACTATTTAGTGAAACCAATCCCGTTTACTCGTTTTTTGAAAGCGGTGAATAAAATCACTCAAAAAGTTCAATTGCAACGAGGAAACACAAAAACAGAAGAAGAAAATAACTCAGAAGGATTTATCTTTTTAAAAGTTGAAAAAAAACTGGTAAAAATTAAATTTGATACCATTTTATACATCGAAAGCCTAAAGGACTACATAAAAGTATTTACAACCACTGGAGATTATTTAGTTCACAAATCACTTACAAGTATTACAGAAGAACTTCCAAAAGAAAAATTCTTAAGAATCCATCGTTCCTTTACAATTGCCATTGACAAGGTAAAAAGTGTAGAAGGAAACCTTATTGAAATTGCATCAAAACGTATTCCTATTGGTAGAAAATATGTTGCAACAGCAAAAAAAGCAATTCTCAACCTAGAGTAAAAGGGTACAATAATTTGTTGTCTATACGCTCTTAACTGTTTTTTAAAGATTTTTTTTTATTCTTTATTACTCGTGTCTTAATTTTCATAGAATAAAAAACGAATCTGATGGGACAAAGAATTCAATCTGTAGATATTTTAAGAGGTATATCCATTGCAGCAATGATTTTGGTAAATACACCAGGTGACTGGAATCATGTATATACTCCATTATTACATGCTCATTGGCATGGCTTAACACCTACCGACTTAATTTTTCCTTTTTTCTTGTTCATCGTAGGGATCTCCATTTCCTTTGCTTATAAAAATGCGGAAAACGAAAAATCTACGTATAAGAAAATTACTATCAGAAGTCTTAAATTAATAGGACTTGGTGTTTTCCTAAATCTATTTGTCCCTTATTTTCCATTTATTACGGACTTAAATACCGTTAGAATTCCTGGAGTTTTGCAAAGAATAGGAATTGTGTTTTTTATCAGTTCTGTATTGTTTTTAAATTTTAATTGGAAAACCCTCTTAGGAATTTCTTGTTCTACTCTAATAGGGTATTGGCTTTTTACAGGATATTTAAACCTTCCAGATGGAACAGGTCCTACATTTGAAAGAGCAACAAATAATTGGGCAAATTATATTGATTTACAGTTCTTACAAAATCATACTTGGCAAAAAGACTACGACCCTGAAGGAATTCTGAGTACTATTACTGCAATAATTACATGTTTGACAGGAGTTTTAATTGGGAAAATACTACAAATCAACAAAAAAAATAAAACTAGCTTACTCGTATTAGTAGCAGCAGTTTTATTGACTTCTGGTTATATATGGAGCCTTTGGTATCCTATCAACAAAGCACTTTGGACAGGTAGCTTTGTACTAGTTACATCAGGATGGGCTACCTTTTTCCTTACAATCGTATACTATCTATCTGACATCAAAAACATCAAATTTGGACGTATCTTTAAATATGCTGGGACCAACGCAATTACCATCTACTTTGTTTCTAGTTTTATTTCAAAATCATTCTATTTAACGACTTTAAATGAAGAATATAGCATCCACTCTTATCTATACACAAATTTATTTTCAGACACTATTGATAATGCTGAGTTGGCATCCTTTTTATATGCGATCACCGTAACACTGTTTTATTTATTGATGGCTTATGTTATGTACTTGAAAAAATGGATTGTAAAGGTTTAATACTGTTTTCTCTTTAAACAACAAGCTCATTATAAGGAGCTCTTAAAAAATTATTTATACTCGTAGTCTCAACTTCTTTACTCGCTATAAAACATGTATTTTTGTAATTCTTATAGAAAAAATCATGCAAGCACTCGATTATATAAAATCCAATACTGACATTAGAGACATCAGTATCATAAACACTTTAAAACTAATTTCAGAAGACTGTACCATTCCATTTATTGCTCGTTATCGTAAAGAAATGACCAATAATTTAGATGAAGTACAGATCGGTGCTATTCTAACACACAAGAAATCCTTTGATGAAATTGAGAAAAGAAAAAAAACAATCTTAAAATCTATTGAAGAACAAGGTGTTCTTGAAAAGAGTTTAGAGCAAAAAATCAAAAATACTTTTTCTCTAACTGATTTAGAAGATTTGTATTTGCCTTTTAAAAAATCAAGAAAGACAAAAGCGGACAAAGCTCGTGAGCAGGGATTGGAGGGCTTGGCAAAGATAATTATGTCTCAAAACTCTAACGATTTAGAATATGTAAGTCATAAATTCGTAAAAGGAACTGTTGAAAGTACTGAGCAAGCTATAGAAGGAGCCAGACATATTATTGCAGATTGGATCAATGAGAGAATTGATATTAGAACTTCTTTACGTAACGAATTTCATCGCAAAGCAACCATAACCTCTAAGGTTATAAAAAGTAAATCTAACGATGAAAAGGCTCAAAAATATAAAGATTATTTCGATTGGTCAGAATCTTTATTTCGTTGTCCTTCTCACAGGCTCATGGCTTTGCTAAGAGCTGAGAAAGAAGGTTTTGTGAGAGTAAAAATTGAAATTGACAATGAACAGGCTATCTTAAGAATCGAATCTAAAATCATACGCTCTCACAATGAGTGCTCAGAACAAATTCAATTGGCAATCAAAGATGCTTACAAAAGATTATTAGCTCCTGGTCTTTCTAACGAGGCATTGGCAAAATCAAAAGAAAAAGCAGATACCAACGCAATTCAAGTATTTGCAAAAAACTTACAACAGTTACTATTACAAGCTCCATTAGGTGAAAAAAATATACTAGCCCTAGATCCTGGTTTTCGAACAGGATGTAAATTAGTTTGTTTAGATTCTAACGGAAATTTAAAACACAATGATACCGTTTATCTTCATAAAGAACAAGAAGCTATTGGAAAAATAAGCACGGCAATAAACGCTTATAAAATTGATGCCATTGCCATAGGAAATGGAACTGCATCAAGGGAAACAGAAAGTCTAATTAAAAAGATACACTTGCAAAAAGGTGTTCAAGTTTATATCGTAAACGAAGCAGGTGCATCGATATATTCAGCATCAAAAATTGCTAGAGATGAGTTTCCAAATTACGACATTACCGTAAGAGGTTCTGTTTCTATTGGAAGGCGACTAGCTGACCCGCTAGCTGAATTGGTGAAAATTGATGCAAAATCAATTGGCGTTGGTCAGTATCAGCACGATGTAGATCAAACAAAATTAAAAGAAGAATTAGATAGAGTTGTTGAGTTCTGCGTAAATAAAGTGGGTGTTAATATCAATACTGCCAGTAGTTCTTTATTGAGTTACGTTTCTGGAATTGGACCAAAATTAGCAGAAAACATTATAAATTACCGCAAAGAAAACGGAGCATATACAAGTAGAGACCAAATAAAGAAAGTACCTCGCTTGGGAGCCAAAGCTTACCAGCAATCGGTTGCCTTTTTAAGAATAAAAGAGGCTTCTAATCCTTTGGACAATTCTGCAGTACACCCAGAAAGTTATTCCATTGTTAAAAGAATCGCAAAAGCTCTAAAATCCGACTTGAATAATTTTATTGGAAACACAGAACTATTAAAAGCTATTAAATTAGAAGAATATTGTACAGATTCTATAGGAATTCCTACTTTAAAAGATATTATTTCAGAACTTGAAAAACCTGGATTAGACCCAAGAAAAAAAGTAAAGAGTTTTGAGTTTAATGCAACCATCAAAACAATAGATGATTTAAAAATAGGTCAAATTCTACCAGGAATCATAAACAATGTAACCAACTTTGGTTGTTTTGTAAACATTGGAATCAAAGAAAGTGGTTTGGTACACATCTCAAGAATCAGCAAAGGATATGTTGGAAATGTAAGTGATGTAGTGCATCTAAATCAACATGTTCAAGTGCGTGTTGAAGAAGTAGACACAGCTAGAAAACGAATTCAATTGTCTATGAATTTTGAGTAATTCTATTGTTTTAAATTTAGATGGGAATTGAATAGGTGTTTTTAATCTCCCCCATTACAAAAGTACTGTGAGCACTACCAATATTTTGAACAGACCCTAAATGGTTTAAAACAAAATCTTGGTACTGTTTCATGTCTTTTACCAATACTTTCAGCAGAAAGTCATAATCTCCAGAAATATTATAACACTCGGTAACTTCATCTAATGTCAATATATCTTTCACAAATTGATTTCCTATTTCTCGCGTGTGCTCCTTTAAGGTAATATTACAAAAAACAATCAAACTCTTCTCTAATTTTTCCGCATCTAATATTGCAACGTACTTTTTAATATAGCCTTCTTTCTCCAGTTTTTTTACGCGTTCAAAAACAGGAGTAGCGGATAAATTTACCTTTGCCGCCAATTCTTTGGTTGTCAAATTGGACCTGTTCTGTACAATTTTCAGAATCCTTAAATCAATATCGTCTAATTTCATGGAGAATAATATTCTGTGGAGTTACTTACTTTCCACTATTAAAAGTTATTTTAACTTAACCTTTCGTCAAAAATAGTTTTTATCACCAAATAACAGCAGTTATTATGTATTTATATTCTTCAAAAATAACTTTGCATAGAATTAAAAACAAATAATTATGAAAACTACAACATTAGGATATCCAAGAATTGGAGATCAACGACAATTAAAAAAGGCATCTGAAAAATATTGGGCAGAAAAAATTAGTCAAGAAGAACTTATTAAAACAGGTAAGCAAATCAGAAAAGAAAACTGGCTACTTCAACAAAAATCAGGCATCGATTTGATTCCGTCTAACGATTTTTCTTTTTACGATCAAGTTCTTGATGCTTGCTTAACTTTTGGTTGTATTCCAAAGAGATATAAAGCTATTGGTAAAAATAAATATTATACTTTGTATTTCGCTATGGCAAGGGGAGTTCAAAATGACACGTATGATGCAACAGCTATGGAGATGACAAAATGGTTTGATACCAACTACCATTATATAGTTCCTGAATTTACAAAAGACCAATCCTTTGAGTTTTATGCTACTAAAATTGTAGAAGAATTTAAGGAAGCATTAGAATTAGGTATCAAAACAAAACCTGTACTAATCGGTCCTGTTACCTTTTTATTGTTAGGAAAGGAAAAAGAAAGTGGTTTCCATAGACTTGATTTATTGAATAAATTATTACCGGTCTATTTTCAAATTATCGATGAATTAACAAAACTTGGAACAGAATATATTCAATTTGACGAACCTATCTTAGCCCTTGATCTTTCTGACCATGAAAGAAAAGCGATTCAAAACACATACGAATCTTTTCATTCAGCTTTTCCGTCACTAAAAATTTTCCTAGCCAACTACTTTGATTGTTATGGCGAAAATTTAAAGACTGTATTGCAACTTCCGGTAGACACCATTCATTTAGATTTGGTAAGGTGTCCTTCTCAGCTTGATGACATCTTAGATTCAAAGTATTTCAACCCAAACACAAAATTATCTTTAGGATTGGTTGACGGAAGAAATATTTGGAAAAACGATTTTGAAAAATCTTTAAAAACAATCAACAAGACCATTGAGAAGATCGCACCAAAAAACATTTTTATTGCCTCTTCTTGTTCATTGCTGCACAGTCCGTGTGATTTAGATTTAGAATCAAATCAAAAAAACTTACCAAATGAAGTAAAGCAATGGCTTGCCTTCTCTAAACAAAAACTAAAAGAAATTTCCACATTAAAAGGTTTAGCCTCTTCAAATCAAGAAGAATATTTATCCTTGTTTGAAGAGAATAAACTGGCTAACATTAACAAGAAAACATCAACATTAATTCATAATACAGAGGTTAAAACTAGAGTTGAAAACCTTAAAGACTCGGATAGCCAAAGAAGTAATGTTTTTAAAACCCGTCAAACAAAACAAAAAGAAACCCTTAATCTCCCTTTATTTCCTACCACAACTATTGGATCTTTTCCACAAACAAAAGAAGTAAGATCATGGAGATTAAAATTTAAAAAAGGGGCAATTTCACAAAACGAATATGATGCTCTTATCGCTAAAGAAACTGAAGAATCTATACGATTTCAAGAAGAAATAGGAATAGATGTTTTAGTACATGGAGAATTCGAGAGAAACGATATGGTAGAATACTTTGGGGAACAACTAAATGGTTTTGCCTTTAGTAGTTTTGGTTGGGTGCAGAGCTATGGCACACGTTGTGTAAAACCACCTATTTTATTTGGAGATGTTTCTAGAGAAAAAGCAATGACTGTAAAATGGTCCTCGTTTGCACAGTCATTAACAGATATTCCTGTCAAGGGCATGCTTACTGGACCCGTTACAATCTTACAATGGTCATTCGTAAGAAATGATCAATCGAGAGAAACAACCTGTAAGCAAATTGCATTCGCTATTAGAGACGAAGTTATTGATTTAGAAAAAAATGGAATTCAAATCATTCAAATTGATGAGCCAGCGATTAGAGAAGGTTTACCATTGAGAAAAGAAGAATGGAAGAACTATTTAAACTGGGCAGTTAAAGCTTTTAGGATCTCTGCTAGTGGTGTTAATGATAGCACTCAAATACATACTCATATGTGTTATTCTGAGTTTAATGATATCATTGAAAGTATTGCAGCAATGGATGCCGACGTAATAACGATTGAAACCTCTAGATCAGAAATGGAACTATTAGAGGCGTTTGTAAACTTTGAATATCCAAATGAAATAGGACCTGGAGTTTATGATATACATTCACCCAGAATTCCCACTATTGAAGAGATAGAAAAATTACTAGAAAAAGCAGCCAATGTTTTACCTAAAGAGCATATTTGGGTAAACCCAGATTGTGGTTTAAAAACTAGAGATTGGCCGGAAACTAAAACAGCGCTTCAGAACCTTGTAAAAGCGGCTGGAAATCAAAGAAAAAAAGTACTGCAGCTTAGTTAAATGAAAAAAGGGCTTTCAAATTAATGAAAGCCCTAATTATAAATAAATCCTACCCCTAAGATTTAATTACTATCGTTATTCTTATTTATATTGACATAAATAAGCTGTTTGTCCTATTGATTTCACTTTAAATGAAGTATTAGCCTCTACTTCAAAAAACGTTCCAGTCTTAAAAGATTTCCATTCTGTTTCTCCTGGCAACAACGCTACCAACTCCCCTTCAACAACATTCATTGTTTCATGCGCAGATGTTCCGAATTCGTAATCTCCTGCTTCCATAACTCCAATTGTAGAGTTACCTGTTGCTGATGTATATCCTAACGATTTTACTTTTGCATCGAAATACTCATTTGATAATATCATAGTTTCTTTTATTAATGGACTGCAAATATACTCTAACTTAAATAGTTACCAAAAAAAATCTATTCTTTTTGAAATCTTAGCTTTCCTGTTTCAATACTAATGGCTGTTCTTGCCAATATTGTAGAGAAAAAAGTACCTAAGGTAACTTCAATTCCAGAAGGTAAATATTCTACAATTTTACTATAAGGACCAGGTATAAACCCAGGGACAATTAGTCCAAATCCTTTTTCAATGCATATTGCTACAAACAGAATAAAGCAACAGATATATAAAACTGTAAGGTTATTTCTTAGTTTATGAAAGGTCAACGTAATGGTCGCTAAAATATTTAATGGAATCGAAGTCCATATCAAAGGATTCAAAGCATTTTTTTTATTCAAGCCAAAAAATAAATAATAAGCACTTTCACTATGGTGTGTTGGCGTATAAAATTCTTTAAAGAATTCAGAAATTAACATGATAATATTAATCTGAGCAGCGTCAACAACCACCAAAGCATTTTTTTTAATCGTCTTGTACGGAACTATAAATTAAGACCGTTGCAAAATCTTGATTACTCGACTTGATTTTTCAAATTTCATTTTTTTAGTCAAAACCAGCGTTGAATTTGATTGTTTTTTTGTTTTTAACTTGATGCTATCTATTTTTTAGGTTATTTTACCTCAATTTTACAATTAGATGCAATTATCCCTGGACTTCGATATAAATTATAGCATAGTGACTTCATTAAATTTTGGGTATGCATTTTATCCATACCTCTATATCTAGCTTGTCCAACATTAAACCATCTATTTATTCCTCCAAATGTCCGCTCTACCTTAAATCTTGTTTGTCCGATTAATTTATTGAACTTCTTCTCCCAAAGGTTAATGATTTATTTTTATATGCCTTTTTTAAAATATGATTTTTAAGTTTTCTTTGATTGATAGCCTTTATCTGCTTTTAAGGGAATGTCTTTTGGAAGCTCTACATTTACTGATTTTAGTACATCTTCTAGATTTACAATCTCATTTTTACTTGATGTAATAGTTAATAGACCTAGCACTAGTAATTATTTGTCTGTAACATGATATTTCCCTCATTTCCTTAACCAACGCATCTTTGTCTTCACTCTGAGCATACTCTTTTTTACAGAAACTTCTTGTTCAGAGCGATCTTGGGTTACTTTATGAGTTGTATTTCCTTTTGGACGAAGTGGCGTATCAATGAGACTCACATCAACAATGAAACCCTTTTTAACGATAATTTGATGTGCTTCTAATTGAATATTTATCTCTTTAAATAAATTTTCATAAGCTCCAGTATTTATCATTACTGCTCGAAAACGACCTGCTGTACTATGGCCTGGAGCTACTTGATCAATAGTCAATCCACAGAAATAACTAAATGAAATACGATGGTTCACTGAATCTTCAAGCTCATAATCACTCAAGCCATACTAAGTTTGAAGTAAACACATTTTAAATAAAAGCAATCCATCGTAACTAGGTTTACCAACAGCGCTTTCTCCTTTTTTATAATATCTATCAATAGTTCTATTTATGGATTACCAATCTAAAAGAATATTAATTTGTGTGAAAAATACTTTCTTTATTTTTCCTGTGCGAGTATCACAAATAATAAACTGAAAATCACGTGATTAAAATGTGTTTCATTCTAAAAAACAATCTTAGAAAATAGAATTACCTTGCAACCTTCTTAAGTTGCTTATAGAACTTTGATTGAAGAATACAAAGAAGCAGGATTGCTGCCTGTTTACGAAGATGGGTAATATATCTTTAAACAAACAGTTTCTAACTATTGGAATTAATGAAATGGTGGAAGCCGCAGAAAGTGAATCGCACACTACAGGAAATAATGAGGAGTACAAAGCATTTGTAAATCTATATCTAAAACAGATTTTTGATGAAAATAAAAAAGCAAAAGCAACATATGATTACCTTTTCAATACTGAATTTGTACCTGCAAAAAATTTAGGTGTAAGAAACTCAAAATAGGATTGCCAAGATGGATTAAAAGTTCATAGAGATTGTTACAATTCTTACTTTTATCCAGTTGAAGACATTCAAATCAATTCATTAGATAAAATGATTTTACATGGTGAAGAAATTATTAAATATTTGAATGGAGGATCTGCTTTGCATTTTAATCTAGAAGAAACTACAAACCAAAAAGGATTTATGAAATTAATTCATGCGACGGCAAAAGCAGGTTGTAATTATTTCTGTTTTAATATTAAAATCACCGTTTGTAGAGATTGTACTCATATTGATAAAAAAACAACATACTCCTGTAAAAAATGTGGCTAGTTTTAGTTCTGACCGCCAAAAAGAACACGATTTAAGACATTATCATATAGATGAGAAAATGGCTCATGTTAAATTGAGATGACAGACACACTTCAATGCACACTACCACAACAATCCACTTATATCTAATCTAAGCGAA
>CEWR01013103.1_pt1 | contig 60483 bp, 49 predicted proteins | sample 356321 | NCBI WGS metagenome assembly CEWR01 (sample SAMEA2621551, study PRJEB7988) | marine metagenome | biome: marine biome (ENVO:00000447); feature: mesopelagic zone (ENVO:00000213); material: "saline water (ENVO:00002010), including plankton (ENVO:xxxxxxxx)" | depth 790 m
AGTGTTTTGTTTTTTTTGTTCTAAAGTGATATTTCCCTGATAACAATGATTTTCTAGAAGGCACACATCTCGGAAAAGAGACATACGCATCTGTAAATTTCATTCCGTCAGTCGCCAATTGATCCATATGTGGCGTGTCGTAAAATGTGCTTCCATAACATCCAAGATCATTCTGACCATAGTCATCGACAAAGAATAAAATAATGTTAGGTTGTTGTTTTTGAGCGTTAGCAATACTCAGACATAAAAACAGGGCAATGGATAGTATTTGTTTCATTTTAGATAGATTTATAAGAACCTAAAAAGTAAACTTCTAAAGTTTCAGACGGAGTCCTTTTATCGGTTATGGTTGTTTATACCTCAAACTTAGAACTTAATTAAACGAACAGGGTTCATTAATTAACATAGAAAGTATAAAATACGTCAAACCGACTTGAAGAAGTCAACAACCCCTCCCCCTATGGTCTCTAGTCACCTACTATAGCTTGTGTTAAGTTTATTCCAAATCTATTCAAATATCCGACTGATTTTTCATAAAGGTTTCGTGAAACGATTTAATAATATAAGTTAAGATAATGTTCTATTTAGAATATTTTCTTTAATAGGTTGCATTTTTAAACAAAAATTCTCTAATAATAGTATTTCAAAATGAAACTATTATTAGAGAATTTTAAGATGAAATATCCAAAAAAAAATCTTGAGGTATATTAAATTTACTTTCCTAGAATATTAAAAGGACTTATTTCTTTTTGGATAATAAGTCTTGAACCGACTCTTCACCATGGTGATCAACGATACTTCCAAAGTCAGTATCCGTAATTTTTCTTAAATCAGCTAAGTCTTTATCATTACCAACATTAGACATCAAGCCAGTAAGTTTTACTTTTAATCCTGCAATTATCTCTTGATATGCTGGGTCGTTGATGATGTTATTCATTTGAATAGGATCTTTTTCTAAATCATACAATTCCCAAACATCGATATTATAGTAAAAATGCGCCAATGTATATCTTTGCGTACGAATTCCGTAATGAGGTTGTACGTGATGCCAGAACGGAAACTCATAATAATGATAATACATTGCATCTTGCCAGTCATCAGCTGTATTTCCTTCTAAAGAAGCAACAAAACTAGTTCCGTGCATTTTTTGCTTCGTTTCAATACCTGCCAACTCTAACAATGTTGGAGCAAAATCTACATTTGAAATGATATCTTCATTTATACTTCCTGCTTTTACTTTTTTAGGATAACGAACCATAAAGGGCATTCTCAAAGACTCTTCATAGATAAAACGCTTATCAAAGAAACCATGATCTCCTAAATAAAATCCTTGATCTGAAGTCAAAACAATAATTGTATTTTCTTCTAAACCATTGTCTTTTAAATATTTTAAAACTCTACCAATATTATCATCTACCGATTTTACACAAGCTAAATAATCTTTGATATATGTTTGATACCTCCAGTTTCTTCCTTCGTCAAAAGTCATTCCTTCTTGCGAAACTATTTCTCCAGGTTTAGCACCATAGAAATCCCATTTCATTTTATCTTTTCCTGTTATCTCCTTCGGTCTTTCTAACTTCATATCTCTTCTACTGAAATATTCCATAGTCATCTCAGAATCACCCGCAGTCAACTCTCTACCTTCGTAAGTATCATTATATGTAGCTGGATAAGGCATATCAATATCATCCCATAATGTCTCATATTTATGATCTGGTTCCCAAGGTCTATGTGGTGCTTTGTATTGCAAAAGCATCATAAATGGTTTCTCTGATTTTTTATTCTCTTCCAACCAATCCAAGGCAAACTCTGTACTAATATTAGTAGCATATCCTTTTTCTGTAACTTTCGTTCCGTTTTCATCATATACAGGATCCCAATAATGACCTTGTTGTCCTGCAGCAGCATGATACTTATAAGAATCAAAACCTTTTGGCTCAGTTCCTAAATGCCATTTCCCAAACAAACTTGTATTGTAACCGTTGGCTTGAAATTCTCTTGGGAAAGTCCATTTGTTTTCATCAAACTTTCCACCGCTTTCATTTTTATAATAGCCGTTTACATTACTGTAATCTCCTGTTAAAATAGCAGATCTACTGGGTCCACAAATAGCATTGGTACACAATACATCTTGAAACAACATTCCTTCGTTTGCAATTCTATCTATGTTTGGAGTAGGAGCGATATCTTTATAAATACCTCCATAGGCACTTATGGCTTGAGTAGTTAAATCATCTGCCATAATGTAAATTACATTCGGACGTTTTTCTACTTTCTTTTTTTTCATCTTAGTACCACAGGCAGTGGCCAAAAGTAAAACTAAGAGAACAAAAGTTGTGTTTTTTATATTTTTCATAATTCTAAAATTTCATTTATAGTGTTGTGTCAATCTCTGTTCTTTTTCAATAAATGCCCATTACGGACTTAATCTTTTAAAATGATTCTTTTGTTAACTTCAATAGAGGTCTCCTTTAAATCTTTATCGGCAGAAGAATTTCCTACCATTATTTTAAAGCTTCCTGGCTCTACGCAGTATTCCATGTTGATATCATAAAAAGCCAAGCTTTCAGCATCAATATTCATTGTTACCGTTTTTGTTTCGCCTGGTTCCAATGCAACTCGTTGGTATCTTTTTAATTCCTTTACAGGTCTTGTCACAGAACTTACGTTGTCTCTTATATACAACTGAACCACTTCTTCTCCAGCCATTTTTCCTTTGTTTGTAACGGCAACAGAAACATCAATTGTAGAATTTTTATCCAACGTTGTTGAAGAAACTGTTGGTTTAGAAATACCAAATTCTGTATAACTCAATCCAAATCCAAATGGATGTAATGGTGTGTTCTTTTCAGTATTGTATTTGTGAATATACATCGTAGGTTTGTGGTTATAAACCATTTGTAACTGACCTACAGATCTAGCAATTGTCAAAGGTAATTTTGCACTTGGATTCACCTCTCCAAATATTATTTCAGCTGTTGCTTGTCCTCCAAATGCTCCAGGTTCCCAAGCGTTAATTACAGCATGAGCTCTTTCTTCTAAACTTGGTTCTGCAATAGGACTTCCACTTACATATATTACGATTACTTGTTTTCCCAGCGCTAAAATTTTATTCGCCAATTTCATCTGGTTTCCAGATAATTTTAAAGTAGCTCTATCTATATTTTCACCTGTTGTTTTATTACCCCAATCATGACGGAAAGAATTTTCTCCTAAAACCAATACCGTAATATCTGCTTTTTTTGCTTTTGCTGTTGCTTTTGCAATTGCAGTATCAGTAATATTTTTAGAGCGATCTCCAGAATCATAATACGAAACATCGTATCCTTTTTTAGCCCCCAATTCTTTAATCCCTTCATACATCGTAATGATGTTTTCTTCTGGCTGAGGAGAAACCCAGTCACCTAAAGTTGTTTGATTGTTTGCATTAGGACCAGTAATAAAAATTGATTTTTTAACTCCTGATTTTAAAGGAAGAATTCCAGAGTTTTTCTGCAATACAATTCCTTCTCTTGCTTGTTTTAATGAAGTAGCTTGATGTTCCTTATTAAATAACACTTCTTTATAAGAATCTCCTTCGATAAAAGGATTTTCAAAAAGGCCTAATTTAAATTTAACTTCTAATATTTTTGAACAGGCAAGATCAACTCTTGACTCAGGTAATTTCCCTTCATTAACTAATTCAATAACATAGTCGGCAAAATGTGGTCCATGCATATGCATATCTAATCCTGCCCCCACTGAATATTCAGTTGCTTGTTTAAAACTATCAGCAACATGATGCCAAGTATCAATTCTAGAAACATCATTCCAATCACTTACATAAAAACCATCAAATCCCCAACGATCTCTTAATAGATTAGTCATCATATGTTTGTCCATATGTGCTGGAATTCCGTTTACTTCATTATGTGCAGTCATGATAGAAAAAACATTTGCTTCTTTTACTGCTCTTTTAAAAGGAGGTAAAAAAATTCCCATTAAAGTTCTATAAGAAACATCTGTTGGTGAAGCATTCAATCCATTTAAAGACTGACTCCCCGCTACCAAATGCTTTACACAAGCAATTACATTTTCAGAACCTGAAAAATCATCAGACTGCATTCCTGCAATCGTTGCAACTCCCATATTCCCTACTAAATAAGGATCTTCACCAAAAGTTTCACCTGTACGTCCCCATCTTGGATCTCTTAAAACATCGATATTTGGGGTAAAAGACCAGTGCGTTCCTGTTGCACGCATTTCAGTTGCCGTTTGAGCACTTACTTTATATAACAAGGCATCGTCCCAAGTTGCAGCTTGCGAAATTGGAGATGGGTAAATAGTAGCTCCTGAGAACAATCCATTTCCATGAATCGCATCAATTCCAATTAATAATGGAATTTTAAATTTTGACTTCATTGCTAAAGATTGTAAATGATTTGCTTCTTCTACAGTAACTACATGTAGAAAAGAACCGATCATTCCTGTCTCAGCCATTTTAGTAATATCACTAATTCCTAATTCTGGATAAAAACCTCTTGCATCATTAATATTAAGTTCCTCCTCAGTCAAATCTGCTTGAGCTGATTTTATATGTTCCAACCCTACATACTGACACATTTGAGCAACTTTTTCTTCTAATGTCATTCTAGACATTAAGTCTTTCACTCTTTCGTTTGCACTTAGTTCAGTAGAGGTATAGTCCAAATTACTTTTCTCCTTTTGAGAATCGCAAGACAATAACACTACCAATAGTAGTAACACAACTTGAATATTTCTTTGTATGATTTTCATCCTTCTTTATTTTTATTCTGTAATTAAATTATCCCACTTTTATTTCTAATAATAAAATTAGGCCTTATAGTTTTTTATGCTACTTCAAAAATAGTTCACTGAAACAGTCTTGAGGTCTACACAGCATCTGAATAGGTACATTAATCATCAATACTTATAAAAAAGAGGTTGGTACTCTTAAACCACTTGTGTTTTCTGTTTTTAATACCCAATATTTTGATCGCTCTGATCCACTGCATTGTTTCCACTAATTTCTAATAAGGGTATTGGAAATCTCATGTTTTTTGTTATCAAATTTTCATCAGCCGTTATGCCTGTTAAATCAAACTGATATGCATTGTCATTATACTTTGTAACACCTTTAAAATCGAACTGATCAGAATCAGGATTAGGACCTGCAGCAACATACTTATGGGGCGTCATTAAGACTTCTCGTCTATCCATTCTTATCTTTAAAAAAGATACACCTGCATCATTATATTGTCTACGTAAATCAAACCATTCATGTCCTTCCCCAACAAGTTCATAAATTCGTTCTTTTAAAATTCTGTCTCTTACTTCGCCCTTAGGTGTTGACCCAACGACACCTATATTATCAAATAAAGTTCCCGTATTATCAGCGCGGAATAAAACAGGTTCAATAAAGTCTATTGCATTTTGAGTATTCCCTCTTTCATTTTCAATCTCTGCCAACATCAATAACAAGTCTGCATATCGAAACATCTTTCTATTTCTAGAAGAATTGACATTTGCATTCGATACCTCACTATATTTTATAACCCAATTATTACCATTTCCATTGAACCACTGTAAAGGATAAATTTTTACAGGTCTCGAAGCACCTACACGATCATAAGTTCCATACGCATAAGTCTCGGCTATTCTAGTGTCTGGATGTGTATCAGCGACCCCATTAGCACCGTTAATATTAATGCTATAATCTACATGATGATCGTGAAAAGCCAATCTCGTAAGTCTTAGATTTCCTCCATTGGTTCTTGTATTCCATTCCGAACGATTTGGGCCACACATACCAGAGTGTCCACCACTTCTTGCAGTAGTGCCAGCAGCTGTGTATTGAAGTTCAAAAATACTTTCTATACTATTCTCATTCCCTTCTCTAAATAATTCTTCATAGGTATTCACTAACTCGTATCTACCTGACATTTCGACTAGTTTCGCATTTGTATAGGCTAAGTTCCAATACTCAGCTGATGAACCTGACAAACCAGATTCCGTTGCCATATTCATATATACTTTTGCTAAATATCCATTAGCAGCATAAGACAAAGGCCTACCAGCCTCATATACCAATCCATCAATAACTTCACCTCTCTCTGTAGGTAAAAGTTCAGCTGCCAAAGTAAAATCTCCAATAATCTGATCATAGATTTCTTGTTTTGAGGATTTCGGCAAAAACACTGTTTCTCCAATAGCTGGCTCTGTTCTTAATGGAACTTCTCCCCAAACCCTAAGCAAATCAAAATAAATAAGTGCTCTCAAAAAACACCCTTGTCCTAAGTTTCTGGGTGTTGTAGAAAGGTCAGGTACTAACTCGTTTAAGTTTTTTATCAAATGATTCGCATGATCTACAGTCTGGTAAATCGCTATCCACATATCTCCCATGTTTTTTTGAGTAGGTGGAATATTAAATCGAGAAAAATCTTTTCCTCTTCCCCCTCCATTTGCAAAATACGGAGTATGAGCACTTGTCATTTCAAAAAAGTTACCTCCATTATATCTTTCTGCTGCAAATTTCCCATACACCCCACCAACAACCCCTTCAATATTTTCTTTCGAAGAAAACATTGTTTCTTTATTTAAAGCACCTGCTTCTGATAATTCATCATTAACATCTAAAATATCGTCACAGGATACAAAAACCTGAGCAAAAACGAATACTAGTATATAAATATATTTCATGATTTTCAATTTTAAAAAGTTAAAGATACTCCAAGGGTTAGTGAACTTTGTAACGGAGAGGATGCATTATCAACACCTGCTATACCAGCAACAAAACGCATTGTAGAAATTTCCGGGTCTACACCCGTATAATTTGTAATCGTAAATACATTGCTCATGGAACCAAAGATTTTTATTTTCTTAATACCACCCTCTTTTAATGAAAGAGTATATCCTAAACTAACGCTTTGCAATCGTAAGTAACTACCATCAGCAACAGCAACATCTAAAACACCTAAATTATTTAAGTCCTCTTGCCTAACGTTCGTAGCAGGTAAGAATCCTGTTGGGTTGGTCTTGCTGTATGCATTTGATATATAGTCCCTTCTTACATTGTTCCAACTACTTCCGGCAACAGCATTTTCCTATATATAATTTGCATTGTAAATATCATTTCCAACAACTCCATAAAAATTAGCATTGAAATTCCAGTTTTTATAAGATGCATTGGTTCCAAACGAATAAATAAAATCTGGATTTGGGTCTCCTATGATTGTCCTATCATCAGCATCAATTGTTCCGTTGCCATTATTATCAACAATTTTGTACAAACCTTCTATCAGACCATTATCATTTGTAACTTCATCTGCCGTTACAATACCATCCGTTTGGTAACCGAATAATAAGCCTGGAGCCTCTCCTTCTAAATACACATTTGTTTGTGTTGTATTGGTCGATGAAAGCTGCATATTTCTACCATAATATCCTTTAAATGATCCAGCCGATCCAAACTCACTTTCTTCAAGACCTATATCCTGAATTTCTATTCTATTGACAGAATAGGTTCCAAATAAATTCCATGTAAAATCTTTTGTTTTGAATACGTCTCCATTAATAGCAACTTCTATACCTTGATTGTTTAAAGCCCCTTGGTTGATATCCACAAAATCACGACCTGCACTTGGACCTACTTGAAGTCTATTTAATAAATCATCAGACTGTTTGTTATAGGCATCCACTGTAATAGAAAGTCTATTTTGAAACATTCCTAAATCGATTCCTGTACTTAATTGCTTTTGGGTTTCCCATCCTAAATCTACATTCGCAATATTGGTGTTTTGATAAACGATCCCTAAACTTTTATCAGCATTCGCATACCCATCAGCTGCAATTTGATAATTGGTGAAAGTTAAATTACTATTCACTCTTTGGTTTCCTGTTTCTCCGTACCCAATTCTAAATTTCAATAGATTAATTTTAGTATTGGCATCGTCTATAAAAGATTCTTTATGAATTTCCCATGCTGCACTGATCGCAGGAAATAAACCATATTTCTTTTTCCCAACAAATTTACTAGAACCATCATGCCTTAATGAAGCTGATACTTTATAACGATCCTTATATCCATAGGTTGCTCTTCCTAAAAATGACAACATTCTTTCTATATTATAGTTGTAGATTATTGGCTCAACAATGCCAGCTCCTACAAAATCTCTCCCTCTATTTTCTTGTCCAACCAAAGTATACTCACCTGCTCTTACACGAGAGTTCTCTGAGTTAGTACTATTATACACCACACCCCCTAACAAAGAATATCTATGATTACCTATCGCCTTTGGCCTATAGGTAATTGTATTGTCTACATTGTAAGAAAACCTCTTTAGAGTAGACAACCCATAGCGTCCATTTGTTCTAATACCAGCATTGGTTTCAACTCCATTCCAAACATGTCTTTCTCCTGTTCTATAGTCTCCCCCAAATTTCAAATTATAAATGAGGTCTTTTTTTAACCTATACTCTAATGATAGATTCCCCAATACTCTATCCTCATTAGAGATGTTATCATAATGATCTACCATTCCTCTTGGATTCAATAAAAAGGAATCAGGATCAATTTCTCCTAAGTCTGGTCTTGCATCCAAAGGCATATTATCATTTACATTTTTATAAATAGAGTTTGTTGGTTGCGCGTTCGCACCATTATTCATTGGAAGTGAGTTTTCACTTACAGAAGCGGATATCTTCCCTCCCAATTTTAATTTCTTATTTATTCTATGACTTGCATTTAAGTTAAGATCTAACTTCTTCAAATAAACATTTGCAAGGATCCCTTCCTGTGAAAAGTACCCTAAAGAAGAATAATACTTTGTGTCGTCGGTACCACCCGATGCAGTAAGCCTTGTATTGGTTGAATAGGTTGTTCTGTACAAACTTCTCCAATCTATTGGTTCGAAAACACCAATTACATCTGCCTCAGTAGGGTCTAAATCATTACTTCTTGCAAGAAAATCATACAAACCATCTTCTCTCAGATTAAATGGAACTCTAGTCCCTGGGTATAAATCATCTTGATTGGCAGCGTCTGGATCGGCTTTCAATCTGTTATTTGTAAACGCTACATACTCATCAGTATTTAATATATCGTAGGTCAGATTGGCTTGACCAACTGTTGTACTTGTTGAAAAATTAAAAGTAGGAGCTCCTAGGCGTCCTTGTTTGGTTGTTATTAAAATAACTCCGTTTGCTCCTAATGAACCATAAATTGCTGTTGCAGATGCATCTTTTAATACCTGCATGGATTCTATATCTTCTGGTGCTACACCACCAATACCACTTTGACTGGCCCCTTGAAAGTTTGTTGGATCTGTTAAAAACTCACTTGAACTATCCATTACAATTCCATCAATAACATATAAAGGTTGATTAGAACCCGACAAACTAGAAACCCCTCTAATATTAATAGAAACTGCAGCTCCAGGCTCCCCGTTTGAAATGACATTCATCCCTGAAACTCCTTTTAACAAGCTCTCTACTGTTGCAACTCCTGCTTTATCATCTACTACAGGTTTTACTGTAGTGATGGATGCGGTTATATCAGACCTAGAAGAACTTCCGTAACCTATTACAACTACTTCTTCTAGTGATTCAGAACTTAGTTTTAACTGAACTGTTATTTTTTGTTCTTTATCTACTGCTATTTCCTCAGAAGTAAATCCTATATAACTTACTACTATTATAGGGTTTTGAGCATTCGATCTTAATTCGAAATTACCATCAAAATCTGATGTGGTACCATTAGGTGCGTTTTTCTCTAAAATGGTAGCACCTGGTAATGGGTCTCCATTATTATCTTGCACTGTTCCACTAATTCTCACTTGAGAGAAAGCAGAAAAGCAGACAAATAAAAGAAGCATACTTGTGAAGTTTTTCATAATTATAAAAATTGGTTTGATTTAGATTACTAAATTAGGTTACTAAAATAGTATTGAGGTCTACAAAGCATCCGTATAGGTATACTAATCGTCAACCCCTTATAAAACAATAGGATTATGACCTAAATATTGTTTAATTTTTATATAAAAAAAAAGAGAACCCTAAGAAGGATTTTCGTCCAAACCAGTTAAAAACCCAGTTGGAGATTCGCCATAAAACTTCTTAAAAGAGGTGCTAAAGTACTTTGGGTTTGAAAAACCTGACTGATAAGCAATTTCTTTTATGCTCATACCTCCACGAATTAATAAGCTTTTACCATACTTCAATTTTGTATGAATGATAAAATCTTGAGGTGAAAGATCTATCAAGTTTTTTAATTTCATATAGAGCGAAGTTCTACTCATTCCAACATGTTCACACAAGTCGTGAACTGAGAATGAAGTATCGGTAATATTCGTAATTAATATACTTTCTAGATTTGTAATAAACCCTTCATCTTTAGAATTACGATATTCTGTGGCCGTATCTTTTTCTGATTGATGCACATATTTTTTACGCAACTTATTTTGCCAACTTAGCGTATTGGTGATTTTTGCTAATAATAAATTAATATCTAATGGTTTTTCAATATAATCTGAAATACCACTTTCAATACTTTCAATTTTTAACTCAGAGTTATTTAATACCGTCATCATAAATACTGGTATATGATTCAAACTAATATCATTCAATAATTTTTTAGCCATTTGCATTCCATCCATTACTGGCATAATAAGATCGGTAAGAATAATATCCGGGAAAATTTGACCTGCCAATTCCAGTCCTTCTTCTCCATTCGAAGCTTCATGAACTTGAAAATACGTGGATAGACTTTTAGCAAGTAGTCTTCGTAATTCATTATTATCTTCTACAATCAATATTTTTCGATCACTAAATTCTTCAATATCTGTTTGCTCATTAATGGTAAATTCTTTTTGAAAACTCTCCTCTAATACAACAGCATTTTGGTAACGACTTTCTAAATTCGGAATCAACACTGTAAATGTTGTTCCTTTATTTTCTTCACTTTCAAATGAAATAGTACCGTTAGATCTTTCAACTAGGTTTTTAACCATCATCAATCCTAATCCAGAACCTAGTTTTTGACTATTCACTACATTTCTAGCTCTATAGAATTTTTTTAAGATAAATTTTTGTTGGTCTTTTGGAATTCCCATTCCTGTATCTGAAACTTGAATCATTAATTGATTCGTTCCAATTGATTTTAAATTGACTTCTATCTTTCCTTCTTTTTTAGAATACTTAACTGCGTTTGACACGAGATTAAATACTATTTTATTTAGGGTTTCTTTGTCAAAATAAAAAACTTCTTTCTTCCATTTATTATCAATGGTTAAAGAAATTCCATACTCCTGTAATAGTGGCTTAAAGTTTAGAGTAAGATCTTTAATATGTTGTTCTAATAAGATTTTAGAAACATGTTTTCCTGATTTGCTCAAAGTTGATTTTTTAAAATTCAACATTTGCTCAAATAGAGCATTCAAACGAGTAATCGTTTTTCTTACCTGAGTATTGGCTTCATTATCACCAGTTCCTGAAACACTATCTAGCGAAGAAAGTAAAATAGTTAAGGGTGTTCTTATCTCGTGTGTTAGATTGTTAAAAAATTCAATCTGCTCATCTCCATTTTTCTTACTTACTATAAATTGAGTAAAGTAAATTGTTACCACAAATAAAACAACAATCAATAAAAAATAGATTATATAAGCAGCAGTAGAAGCCCACCATGGTCGCATCACGATAATTTTCAATTCTCTTTCTGTTCCCCATCCACCAAAACCATTGGATGCCTTTACTCGAAAAATATAATCACCATAGTCTAAATTAGTGAAGTTTACCTGCTTATTCGATTCAGGTAAAGACCAGGTATCTGAAAATCCATCTAACTTCCAAGAATATTTAATTTTAGAGGAAGCCTGATTCGAAACACCAATATATTTAAGTGTGATCGAATTCTGACTGTACTTTAATTGAATTTTTTTAACTGTATTTATATGCCCTTTTAATAAAGAATCTTGTGGCGAAATTACTTTATTAAAGACACTAAATTCATCAAACACAATATTGGGAAGACTCTTCTTTTTATTATCAATTTGATTGGGGTCAAATATTGTTACGCCACTAACTCCTCCAAAAGCAAAAGAATTTTTCGTTATTTTCTTAAAACTCCCATAATTAAAATCTGTACTTGCCAAACCGTCATTTTTATCAAATACATGAATAATAGTATCGCTTTCTGAGATTAAAATCTGAGAAAGCCCTTTAGTAGTACTCGCCCAGATCTCATTATCTCCAGAAGCAATAATTCCTTGAATAATATCGGAAGGCAAACCAGAGCTTGTTGACAATCTATTTATTGATTTTTTTTCATAGTCATAAATCAACAATCCCCCTCCGCTAGTTCCAATCAATAGTTTATTCTCTGAAAGCTGCTCAAGTACATTTACTGTTGCAAAGTTCAATTCCTCTTCAATTTTTTCTAAAACTTCGTAAAATGTTACCCTATCATTTTTAATAACAGAAACTCCAGATCTACCAGCTACAATAATTGATTCTTTAAATTCGATAATCGAACGCACATCACGTATAGGGAAACTCTTAACTTTATTCGTTTTAGATAATTTTAAAAGATCACCTTCTATTCCTCCAAACCATATATTTTCTTTTGAATCTTTATAAATTGAAAACACTTTTTCCAATTCTAATTGAGATCTTTCAATTTTTAACGTTTTTATATCAACTTTAAAAACACCTTGATTAAAAGTCCCTATCCACATGTCATTTCCATCGCTCTCAATAGCAAGTACAATATCTTCTATATTTTTTATATGAGTCCATTTATTGGTTTTTTGATCTAAAAGGCTAATTCCACTTTTTGTTCCAAACCAGATTCTCCCATTAGAATCAATCTCAATGGAACGCGTAAAACTATTTTTTAAACTATTCTCTGTGTTTAAATCATGTTTTATTTTCTGAAATACAGATTTAGACTTGTCCAAAATATTTACACCACCTCCATAGGTTGCCACCCAAATAATTCCTTGTTTATCCACAATCACATCATAAACCCCATTACTAGAAAGAGAATGCAATTTATCTTCACTATGAAAATAGTGATCTAACAATTTATAGTCGTTATTCAACAAATAAACTCCTGCTCCATCTGTCCCAACAAAAAAGTCTCCATTTTTATCTTTTGTAATAATTCTAACGGGGTAATTCTCTTCAAAGACATTGATTTTATCAACGCTTTTAAAACGATTGTCAATTTTAAATAGCCCATTTTTTTTAGTCCCAAATAAGTAGTCGCTCTTATTCCTAACGATACTCATTACATTAAGCATTTTCTTAGAAACTACTTTTAATTTTTCCTTTTCAATATCATAAACCAACAAACCTTTTTGTGTACCTAACAATAATTTACCATTGACCCCGACGATTAAGGTTAGAATATTTATTCTCTTTTCACTAATATTCAGTGTTTTATTTACAAACTCTGAAGAAATTGGATCATACAGCCATAAACCGTTAAAGCAACCTATCCATATGTTCCCATTAATATCCTCACAAATAGATTTTACTAACGTTGGCTTTAAATTCCTCTTGGGAACTATATAATTAAAAGTGTCAAATTTGGGATCGTATAAACAAATTCCTTTATCAATACCTAACCAGACTCTATTTTTAGAATCGACAAATAATGTATTTACTCTATTTCCAACTTCTTTAGGGAGTCCCTTTTGCTTTGTATATGTATCTGCAAAAACTGAATTGTATTTGACAACCCCTTCTTCTGTTGCCATCCAAATATTTCCAATCTCGTCTTGTTGAAGGTTGTATATGATGCTTTGAGAGATTCCATTTTCAACACTCAACTTCTCAAATTCCTTTGCGTTTTGAGCATGACTAGTAAGTATCGAAATGAACAAAAATAAAATGATAAAATACTTATACATAAATTGAAATATCTGAAAGTTTATCCCTGATTTACTATAAAGGATATGATACGAATGATAAAAAAATTGAATTATTAAACTACAAACAAGATAGGTAAAACTACAAAAAAAATCAACCCTCCAATATATTTATAGCAACAACACTTACTATTTCCGAAATTTCACAGTTTTATTTCTAACAGATTTGTATAATAACTAAGTAATTATTACAAATTTAATACAAGCCTGTACAAACGTTTTACCTAAATTTGTATCGTTAAATTAAGATAGAATATGATGACTAAATATGATGTAACCGTTATTGGTTCAGGACCTGGAGGATACGTAGCTGCAATTCGTTGTGCGCAACTAGGATTGAAAACTGCAATTATTGAAAAGTATTCAACGCTTGGAGGAACGTGCTTGAATGTTGGATGTATTCCTTCGAAAGCATTATTAGATTCTTCACACCATTATCATGATGCTAAAAAACACTTCGAAAAACACGGAATTGGTGTAGAAGGGTTGACACTTAATTTTGAGCAAATGATTGCTCGTAAAGGAGAAGTTGTAAGTCAGACTTCGGGAGGAATTAATTATTTAATGGACAAAAACGGAATCGACCTATACGAAGGTACAGGTACATTCTTTGATACAACTCATATTAATATTGCAAAACCTGATGGTTCTGTAGAAAAAATAGAATCTGCGAAAACTATTATTGCTACAGGTTCTAAACCAGGATCTTTGCCTTTTATCAATGTTGATAAAGAAAGAGTCATTACCTCTACCGAAGCATTAAAATTGAAAGAAGTTCCTAAACACTTGATCGTAATTGGTGGGGGTGTTATTGGATTAGAATTAGGGCAAGTATATGCTCGTTTAGGTTCTGAGGTTTCGGTAATAGAATACATGCCAAAAATCATACCTGGTATGGATGCTATGTTATCTAAAGAATTGCAAAAGTCTTTAAAAAAACAAGGGCTTAAATTCTTTACAAGTCATAAAGTAACTTCTGTTACCAATATTGGGGATCATGTAAAAGTTACTGCTGAAAACAAAAAAGGAGCAGAAGTCGTTTTTGAAGGAGACTATACATTAGTTTCTGTAGGTCGTGTTCCTTTTACCAAAGGATTGGGACTAGATACGGTTGGAATTAGGACTACAAAAAGAGGTCAAATAGAAACAAACGGTCACTTACAAACAAACATCCCAAATATCTATGCGATTGGCGATGTTGTTGAAGGTGCTATGCTAGCTCACAAAGCAGAAGAAGAAGGAACCATGGTTGCTGAAATAATTGCTGGTGAAAAACCTCATATCAATTACAACTTAATTCCCGGTGTTGTATACACTTGGCCAGAAGTTGCTGCTGTTGGTAGAACAGAAGAACAATTAAAAGAAGAAGGAATTGCTTATAAAGCGGGTTCTTTTAATATGAGAGCTTTAGGTAGAGCGAGAGCTTCTATGGATACTGACGGACAAGTAAAAGTATTAGCAGATGCTGCTACTGATGAAATTTTAGGAGTTCATATAATTGGTGCTCGTGCTGCAGACTTAATTGCTGAAGCGGTGGTTGCCATGGAATTTAGAGCCTCTGCTGAAGATGTTTCTAGAATGTCTCATGCACATCCAACATACACAGAAGCAATTAAAGAAGCTTGTTTGGCTGCCACTGCAGACAGAGCAATTCATGCTTAATTCTTAAAATAATTATATAAAAGGTCTATGTTTTTCATAGGCCTTTTTTATTTTTACAAATAAAACAAAAATGCTATTTAAAAGTTTATCTACGCTACTATTACTATTGACCTTAATTTCTTGTAGCCCAAAAATAAATAGTAATTTCACGAAAAGATATCCAGAGCTTCAAAAAAAGGATACTCTTAAGATATTTGAACTAGACGAATATGCTATTAGAGACAATAGTAAAGACGAACTACTTGGATTTATTTCTGTCCGTGATGCCGGAGCAACGATAAACTGTTCATTTGATCGAATGTTACAAATTGTAAAAGATAGTGCACGCGCTAATGGTGGAAATATTATTGGAATTAAAAAGCACAGTAAACCTTCCATTTTTGGATCTAGTTGTCATCAATTTGAAGCGGATATTCTAAAACTGAATTTGCACAAAAAAGATGCAACAACTCTATTGTCAGAAGAAAACAGTAGTAAAAATAATTATTTTCTCAAAACAAAAGAGACCCTAAAGCACAAGTTTTTATTAAACTTTTCAGTAGGCCCTTCTTTTTTAATTGGTAAAAGAGATAATAGTACTGAATTTTCTAAAGCCGTATATGACATTCTTAAAACAGGTACTCAGTTTTCATTTGGGAGTGTCTATAAATACAATAAAAGAGATGGAGTTGGATTAAAATACACCTATACATATCGCGGAGGTACTATAGAAAATGCATCTTTAGAATTTAATGACTTTAGACCAACTGAATTTGGTGAATTTAAGATTCAAACACATGTTAACTATATTGGTTTAAATTTTCATTCTGGATACTTATTTGGAAATGATAAAAATGAATTCTTACTAAATAGTTCAATCGGATATTTTTCTTACAAAGAAATTTCCGGAATAAACACGAAAATCACTACAAAATCAGAAGGCCTAGGCCTAGATCTTGATTTGGGTTGTAAAAGAATGGTCAGTGAAAAATTTAGTATTGGAGCCCATTTTGGATTGTTTTTTGGAAACATTACGAAACTGATCATTAAAGATGGGATCAGTACAGAATCTATTACATTAGATAGAGAAAAAGCGATCAATTTATCTAATATAAATACTGGTGTAAGTATAAGCTACAAATTATAATCCGTAATGAAAAAACCAATTCCAACCCCAATAGTCGCTTATCTAATAAAAGACAAGGCGTACGCTTACTGTATTTGCGAAAAGTCAGAAGAGTATCCTTATTGTGATGGAACACACAAGTCATCAGATAAAAAACCATTATTATTTAAAATTCCAGAAAATACAAAAACTTTTTTATGTACTTGTGGGCTAAGTGAAGACAAACCTTACTGCGACGGTAGTCATTAATAAAAAACAACAACCATCAATTCAGTAAAAGTTTTCCCTACCCCTAAAGATTACTATTATATCTGAATGACAATCGTTGTTATATTTTTAATTAAAAAGTATTCTCTAGATATTATATTTGCTTCCTTTAAAAACAATATTCATAGAATAAAAACACCCAATAATTAACACCGAAACGCTTACAAATATATTCTATTTAAGTTTTAATTTTAAAAAAAGAGTGTCTCAAAACTTGAAATGAGACATGTTTACTATAAAATAGAGGTGTTTTTTTTCATAAACTCAAGTGGAGTTATTTTTAATTTATTCTTAAACACTCTATAAAATGAGGCTCTACTATTGAACCCTGATTCAAGACCAACACCTTCCATTGTTAAGTTTTTAGGATTATCTTCCAACAAACGCTTAGCCTCTTCTACTCGCAAGTCATTTACCAAAATTGAAAAAGTTTTATTAAATCCTTTGTTAATGGAAGCGGAAACTATCCGATGAGAACAATCCAAAGCCTTTGCCAAATCAAAAATGGTTAATGTTGGATTTAGAAATAATTTTTGAGTGACTAAAGCTTCATTAATCATTTCTACTCCTATAAAGACACTGTTTTTTTCTTCTTTAACATCGTCATATGCCTTGTTTAACAAAGCTACATCCAACAAATAAGGCTCATAGGTTAGAGAATTAAATAGTACATTTTGTTTTAATACATAATAAAGAATAAGACTAAATGCCAAAATTATTTTTGCTGGATATACAATAAATTGTGTTTGATACATTTCAAGACAAGCATATGAAAGAATTAAAACTGTATCTAATATCCAAACTAATAAAATAAACTTATACGCAAAATCATTTCTGGTCCTACTCCTTGTTGAGAAAACATCGGTAATTATTTTTTTAAAAGAAAAGACTTCTATCAATGAGATTGTAAAGTAGACATGCTGTAAGAGTACTAAAATCCAAGTAAATAATTTAAGCTCCTTTGGATAAGCGTCTGAAAGAAGTGCTTCAAAATATATCTTTTGAGATTCATACGGCAGTAAGTAATAATTAAAGCCTAAATATAATATATAGATAAAAACAAAAAAACTAACAACAAATAAAGGATGTATTCGTTTTGTCTTTTTCCCTGAAAATCGTCGTAAATAGTAAAAAATTAAAGGAGCGACGAGCAAGCCTACGCCTTGAGTGATAAAATAATATCCATTCAAATAATGTGGTAATATATCAAATATTACGAATGTATTTCCTAGCAAGTTAATTCCAATAATCAGCAACAATAAACCCAAAAGTTTATTTAATACATTGTCGTTGTTGCTCATTAGAAAAATTGCAAATAAAAATGTTTGCAATACTGCTATAAGATTGACTGAAATCATAGAGGTAGTTGGTTTCTTCAGTAAACAAATTACATAAATTAAAGGACATAAAAAAATCAGACTATTCATAAAAACAAACAGATTACATCTATAAAGTTACTTTTCCTAATAAAAAGATTCAATTCCAATACCTATTAACATAGCTTCTAAAAAACAAACAGATGTCTCCATTGCTTATTAAAAGACTTAAGGATATTCATACTATGAGAGAGCTAATAGATCTTAAATCAAAAAACTGTTGTTATTTAAAGTTATTAAAACACAAAAAAATGTGTAGTTATGGGATAACTGAAGACAAACCTTACTACGGCGGCTCTCATTAATTTAGACAGACTCTAAAGTTATTTTTCTATATTTTTAACAGAATTTAAAAAATAAATTATGCCTGTAGTAGAATTAAAAGAAGGAAGAAGTTATTCATACTGCACCTGTGGACATTCTGAAAATATGCTTTTTTGTGACGGGACTCACAAAGAAAAAGGTGGCGGACCTCCCTTACGATTTAAAGCAGAAAAATCTGCAGACATCGCATTGTGTGGTTGTGGAAAGAGTCAAAACAAACCCTACTGTGATGGGTCTCACAGTGGATAATAAAAAAACACCCATTAGGGTGCTTTTTTATTCTAAAAATTCTATAATATTAAGAATACAATTCTTCCATTTTTTCTTTGATCAAATCTAATCTAAGATTACCAACACTTCCAATATGTGTGTGATTCACATTTAAATCTGGTTTGAATTCGCCACTTTGAATTTTAGCTCCTACAATTTTATATGCATCTCTAAAAGGAGTTCCGGCTTTTACTAAAGCGTTTACTTCTTCCACACTAAAGATATATTTGTATTTATCATCTGACACAATGTTTTCTGTAATAATAATATTCTCCAAAGAGAAAATCATCATATCCAAACAAGATTTCAACGTAGATACAGAAGGAATCAATCCTTCTTTTACCAACTGTAAATCTCTGTGGTATCCACTCGGTAAATTATTTGTAATCAATGTCAATTCGAATGGTAACGCTTGTAATTTGTTGCATTTTCCTCGAATCAATTCAAATACATCTGGATTCTTTTTATGAGGCATAATACTTGATCCTGTTGTCAATTCATCAGGAAAGGTTACAAAACCAAAATTCTGACTCATATACAAGCAAATATCCATACTCATTTTAGACATCGTTGCAGCAACACTAGAAATACCAAAAGAAATAGATTTCTCTAATTTCCCTCTCCCCATTTGAGCCGCTACAGAATTTACTTTTAAAGCAGAAAATCCTAATTCTTTTGTTGTCATCTCTCTATCAATAGGAAAAGACGAACCGTATCCGGCAGCCGAACCCAATGGGTTTTGATCAGCTACTTTATAAGCGGCATCTAAGAAATATACATCGTCAATTAAACTTTCAGCATACGCAGAAAACCACATCCCAAAAGAAGATGGCATCGCAACTTGTAAATGTGTATAGCCTGGTAATAAGTGATTTTTATATTGTTCAGCCAATTCTAATAATAAATCGAATAACTTCTTTGTCCACTCTTTTAATTCAAGAATAGCATCTTTAGAATACAAATGCACATCTAACAAAACTTGATCGTTACGAGAACGTGCCGTATGAATTTTCTTACCAGCATCTCCTAATTTTTCTGTCAACAACCACTCTACTTTAGAGTGTACGTCTTCAAAAGAATCTTCAATAGTAAAAGTTCCGTCTTCTACGGTCTTTAAAATATTGTTCAATTCAACTTCCAGTTCTTCCAATTCGGTATCAGAAATAGTCCCTATTGAATTTAACATTCTAGATTGTGCAATATTACCTAGTACATCGTATTTAGCTAACTGCAAATCCAACTCTCTATCATTTCCTACTGTAAAAATATCAATTTTCTTATCAGTAGCGTATCCTTTGTCCCAAAGCTTCATAATGGTTCTTTTTTTATCAGGCACAAAGATACTCTTTTCAACGCTAAAGAGAAAAGACGAGGGTCTATATTGTGTAACCGCAGAATTGTGTAACGCTGTAATTGTTGAATCGTTGAAGTGAGAAAAAAAGAGCGTACCCTAAGCCTGTCGAAGAGTGAAATAAGTAGTCAGAAACCTCATCCATAATAAGATTGCACTACTTCCCTATAATTCCTAATCCTTCGTCAATCGAAATGACATCAAAAGGCTGTATTAGCTAGACGGAGACAAAAAGAAACTAACTACCTAATACTAGCTAATTGCACTCCAATACAATTTGTTTTAAACGATTCTGTTTAGAATATCGATATAGAATTTAACTCCATCTTTAACCTCTTGCACATAAATAAATTCATCTGCCGAATGTGATCTTAAAGAATCTCCAGGGCCTAATTTCACAGACTGACAACTCAATCTACATTGGTCTGATAATGTTGGTGACCCGTATGTTTTCTTTCCTAATGATATTCCAGCTTTTACAAACTCATGATTAGGATCTATAAACGAAGAATTTAACCTTAATGATCTCGGAGTTACCTCACATGCTGTATTCTCAATAATAATAGTTGCAATTTCCTTATTTGAATACGCATCTGTAACTCTACAATCTATCACAAAACTCAACTCAGAAGGCACTACATTGTGTTGCACTCCAGCATTGATTTGAGACACGGTCATCTTAACTCTCCCTAAAGACTCTGATACTTTTGGAAACTCATAAGAGTTGATCCAATTCAAATCTTTTAAAGCCATAAAAATTGGATTCTGATTATTTGGAATGTGTGCAGAATGCCCTGGAGTACCCGTTACTTTTCCATCTAATACCACCAAACCTTTTTCAGCAATTGCCAAATCTAACAAAGTAGGTTCTCCTACAATTGCGAAATCTATTGGAGGCATAATTGGTTGCATGTAAGCAATTCCGTTTTCACCAGATATTTCTTCTTCAGCCGTTGCAGCTAATACAAAATTGTATTTTAAATTTTCTTTTTCATAGAAGAAAACAAATGCAGAAATCAATCCCACCAAACAACCACCAGCATCATTTGATCCCAAACCAAATAATTTACCATCTTCTATTTTCGCTTCAAAAGGATCTCTTGTATACGCAGCATTTGGCTTTACGGTATCATGGTGAGAATTCAATAAAATAGTTGGTTTTGATTCGTCAAAATATTTATTGACCGCCCAAACATTGTGTAAATCTCTTTTAACCTCAATGCCTCTTTCTGTCAACCAAGCAGACAATAAGTTTGCAGTTGGATCTTCTTCCTTAGAAAAGGATTGTGTTACGATTAAAGATTGCAACAATTCTAATGCTTCGTTTTGTAATTTCTCTAACATAATTTTATTTCTTATCAATACCCTCCATAGGCGGACAGGTTATTATTTCCGTTTCATTTCAAAAATCACTCGAAGTGACACCTGAACTATATTGTTTTAATGATCCCTATTACACAAACTAAAACTTATAATCTCGTCAGTTTGATTGAATTCATGCAACGCAGTGAAAAGAATTTGTATCGAAGACTCTTTCCCTAGACTTCTCGATACTATTTTTTCGTTGCTCTTAAAAAATCACTTGAAGTGATAGATCTACAAGGTTAAAGTTGTAAATAATTGTTCTTTGTTGATAACGACCGTTGGGTTTCCGATAATTACTTCTGAAACCCCTTTATTTAAAGCATTGAAACAGTTTTCCATTTTTGGCAACATTCCATCCGCAATAATACCCTCTTCTTTCAATTGCGCATATTTTGAACTATCAATATCTGTAATCACAGAATTATCATCATCGATAGATGTTAATACGCCATTTTTCTCAAAAGTATAAATCAATGAAACTTCATACTTCTCAGACATCCCAACAGCAATCGTTGAAGCAATCGTATCAGCATTTGTATTCAATAACTGACCATTTCCATCATGTGTAATAGCACAAAAAACAGGTGTCATTCCGCCTTCTATAAATGTAGAAATGTTCGTAGCGTTGATTCCATCTACATCCCCAGCAAAACCATAATCCACCTCTTTTACAATTCGTTTATGTGCTTGGATAGAATTTCCATCAGCTCCTGAAAGTCCTAATGCATTGCAGCTGTACTTTTGAAGTGTCGCAGTAATGTTCTTATTCAACAGACCAGCATACACCATGGTAACAATTTCCAAAGTAGTGGTATCTGTAACCCGTCTTCCGTTAATCATCGTTGCTTCAATTCCAAGATCGGTAGCTAATTGTGTAGCGCGTTTTCCTCCTCCATGAACCAATATCTTATTTCCTTTCAAAACAGCGAAATCTTGTAAGAAACTTTCCAAAAACTCAGGGTTGTTGATTACATTTCCTCCTACTTTTACTACTGTAAGTTTATTTTTCATATCTATACAATATCTACTTTTCGATACAATTTTTCTTTTCTCAAAACCACTCGAAATAACAATGTGATTTTTTTACTTTTGCCTTTAAAACTTTAGTCTTTCGACTATTTTAAATTTTCTAAAATCTTCTTTAATACAATTTGCGCAGCGTATGTTCTGTTATTCGCTTGTTTGATAACAATTGAATTTTCAGAATCGATTACTTCATCTGCTACCACAACATTTCTACGAACAGGCAAACAGTGCATAAATTTCGCATTGTCTGTCACAGCCATTTTTCCAGCATCAATTGTCCAAGAAGTATCTTTACACGCTACTTTTCCGTACTCATTATATGATGACCAGTTCTTCGTATAAATAAAATCTGCTCCTTCAAACGCTTTCTTTTGATCGTATTCGATAGTCGCTCCTTTTGTTTTTTCAGGATTTAATTCATATCCTTTAGGATGTGTAATGACTACCTCAAAATTATCTTCATGCGCCAATGCCATTTCAGCAAAAGAATTTCCTACTGCATGCGGCAATGCTTTTGGATGTGGAGCCCAAGACAACACTACTTTTAACTTATTTTTAGCAGGCTTATGTTCTTCAATTGTAATCGCATCAGCCAAAGCCTGTAATGGATGCCCTGTAGAAGATTCCATGTTTAAAATAGGCACTGTAGCGTACTTTACGAAAGCAGATAAAACTTCTTCTGCCTCATCTTTTTGTTTGTCTTCCAATCCTGCAAAAGCACGAATTGCAATAACATCACAATATTGAGAAATTACCTCAGCAGCTTCCTTTACATGCTCAGATTTCCCTTGATCCATTAAGCTACCGTCTTCAAATTCTAACTGCCAACCTTCTGCACCAAAATTCATAACAATAGGGTCCATTCCTAAATTCAAAGCTGCCTTTTGAGTACTCAAACGCGTACGCAAACTGTTGTTAAAGAATAACAAGCCAATAGTTTTGTTATTTCCTAAATCTTGATCTTGTAAAGGGTTTTTCTTTAGTTCAATGGCTTCTTTTACCGTGTCTTTGATACTTGGTAAATCGTGAATAGAGATGTAATGTTTCATGGACTTCCTAAATTTTAATATGCTTCAAAAATACAAAATCCATCATTGATAAACTACTAATTACAAAGTTGTAGTTTTCTACTTTTCACAATAATCATAAAAAATGGTGTTCAACACTAAAAACAAAACAAAAAAGCCCCATTTACAAAAGTAAATGAGGCTTCTAAAATATAATATTTCAAATTTATTATAACAACTTCTTCAATGCATTTACAAATACATCTATATCTTGTTTTGTAACATTTAAGGGAGGCAGTATTCTCAATATATTCTTATTCATAGCACCTCCTGTAAATATTTTCTCGTTGTAAATTAATTTCTTTCGCAATTCTCCAACTTCAAAATCAAACTCCAAGCCAAGCATCAATCCTTGCCCTTTCACTTGTTTTACTCCAGGAAGCTGCTTTACTTCTTCCTTAAAATAAGCTGATATTTCATTTACATTCGCCAATAAGTTTTCTTTTTTTATCACATCCAACACTGCAATTCCTGCAGCGCAAGCTAAATGTGAACCTCCAAAAGTTGTCCCTAACATCCCGTACCAAGACTCAATATGTTTGGCTATTAAAACGCCACCAATAGGAAATCCGTTCCCCATGCCTTTTGCCATCGGAATGATATCTGCTTTGACATCGTGTAACTGATGCGCAAAGAATTTTCCACTTCTTCCATAACCAGATTGCACCTCATCTAAAATCAAGCACACATTATTTTCTTGTGTAATTTTTCTGATCGCTTGTAAAAATGCTGTTGTAGGTTCATCTAGTCCACCAACACCTTGAATAGGCTCTATAATTACGGCAGTAACATCTCCTTTTTCGATTTCAGCTTTTACAGCTTCAAAATCATTTAAAGGTAAAATTGTTACTGGATTGTGCGCATTTACGGGAGCGATAATTTTTTTATTATCTGTTACAGAAACTGCCGCAGAAGTACGACCGTGAAAACCGTTTTGAAAAGCAATCACTCTCGATTTTTGATTGTAAAAAGAAGCTACTTTAATAGCATTTTCATTTGCTTCTGCACCTGTAGAGCACAAAAACAGTTCATAATCATCTCCACAACCAGAAAGTTCACCCAACTTATCAGACAATTCTTGTTGTAACGGATTCTGGATCGCATTTGAATAAAAGGCAATTTTATTCAATTGCTCTTCAATTGCAGCTCTGTAATATGGATTTGTGTGACCAATAGATATTACTCCGTGACCTCCATATAAATCTAAATATTTTTCATTTTTTTCATCCCAAACATAACATCCTTCAGCTTTCACGGGAGTTACATCGTATAATGGGTATACATCAAATAATTTCATTTTTTTTTAATATTTGGTATCAGGTATTTGATATCAGGTACCTGCTTTGATACTTAATACTTACTACTTGATACTATTTAAAACGCTGTTCCTTTTAATTTCAATCCTAAGGTTTCTTCAAAACCATACATCAAATTCAAATTCTGAATTGCTTGTCCTGAAGCTCCTTTTAATAAATTATCTATTGCAGAATAAATCAATAAGTGATCTCCATGTTTGATCAAAGAAATAGCACATTTATTCGTGTTTACAACTTGTTTCATACTCACTGGTACATCTGTAATGTTAACAAACGGTGCATCTGCATAAAACGCGGTAAACAATTTTTTAGCCTCTTCAAGAGTTCCATCAAATTTTGTATAGATCGAAGCAAAAATACCTCGACTAAAATTTCCTCGATTTGGGATAAAAAATAACGCTCCTGTTTTTGATCCTTGCAACAACTCTAATGTTTCTTCTATTTCACCTAAATGTTGATGTGTAAAAGGTTTGTAAACAGAAAAATTATTATCTCTCCATGGAAAGTGAGAGGTCGAAGTTGGAGAAACTCCAGCTCCTGTTGCCCCCGTAGTCGCATTGATGTGAATATCGTTTTCTAATTTCTTAGCTTTTGCCAATGGCAACAATCCAAACTGGATACACGTAGCAAAACAACCAGGATTTGCGATGTATTTAGCAAATTTAATTTCTTCTTTACGTACTTCAGGCATTCCGTAAACAAACTCTTTACCTTCAAAACTCATATCAGCATTCAAACGGAAATCGTTCGATAAATCAATGATTTTTGTGTTGTCAGAAAAAGAATTTTTTTGTAAAAAAGCCGTTGAATTTCCGTGTCCTAAACACAAGAACAACACCTCTACATCAGCATTTACAGTATCTGTAAAATCTTGCTCAGTATCTCCCAACAAATCAGCATGAACAGCATATAGCTTGTTTCCAGCATTTGAAGTGCTATACACGAAGTCTAAAGTCAATTCTGGATGATTTAGAATCAATCGAATCAACTCTCCAGCTGTATACCCAGCACCACCTACTATTCCTGTTTTTATCATTTTTTTAGCTTTATGCCTTAAGCTATTCGTCTTAGGCAATTATTCAAAAAACTAAAGGCATAAAGCATATAGCTTACTGCCTAAAGCAACTATGCGTCTAACAAATCTTTATTTACATGGTAGAAAATTTTGTTTTGCATCCCGTAAATTTTGATAAACCCTTTTGCATCTTCTGCACTCCAAGCATTATTTTCTTCCCCGTAATCTGCAAATCCAGATCCCATTAAGTCAAATTCAGAATCGATTCCTGTGACCATAAAGTGATACGGACGTAACGTCACATAGACATCTCCAGTGACCGTTTTTTGAGAATCCTCTAAGAATTTCTCTATATTTCTCATAACTGGCTCTAAATATTGTCCGTCATGAAAATAGGTTCCGTAGGTATTTGCCAAAGGCTCTTTGGTCAATTGTTGTGCTTTGGACAACGTATGTTTTTCTAACAAATGATGCGCTTTGATAATTACAGTTGCCGCAGCAGCTTCAAAACCAACACGTCCTTTGATTCCAACAATTGTATCTCCAACATGTGTATCTCTGCCAATTGCAAACTCAGAAGCAATCGCCTCTAATTTTAAAATATTGTTTACCGGTGTATCTTTCTCTCCATTGAAGCCCACCAATTGTCCTTTTTCAAAAGTCAACGTAACCGCCTCTTCATCATTTCTTTTCAACTGACTTGGATACGCAGATTCTGGCAGTGCTTTTTGAGAAGACAATGTTTCCACACCCCCAACAGATGTTCCCCAAATTCCTTTGTTGATAGAATATTTAGATTTCTCCCAATTCATATCTACCCCATGTTTTACCAAATAGTCAATTTCAACTTTACGAGACAATTTTAAATCACGGATAGGGGTTAAAATTTCAATTTCTGGAGCGATTGTTTGGAAAATCATATCAAAACGAACTTGATCATTTCCTGCTCCAGTTGAACCATGAGCAAGATATTTAGCACCGATACTTTTTGCATATTTTACAACCTCAATAGATTGAAAAACACGTTCAGCACTTACTGAAAGAGGATACGTATTGTTTTTTAACACATTCCCATACACCATATACTTAATCGCTTTTGTATAATAATCTTCTAAAATATTTTTATTTGTATGAGAAGTCACACCCATTTCATAGGCTTTCTTTTCAACGACAACCAACTCCTCTTCACTAAAGCCACCTGTATTTACTAAAATACCGTGAACTTCCAATCCTAATTCGTTGATTAAATATTTTACACAATACGAAGTATCTAAACCGCCACTATATGCTAAAACTACTTTATCCATTTATTTTATTTATTTTAATTGTCTTATTTCCAATTCAAAACACGGGTTGACAAAATATTTATAATTTAACTCGTCTCTTAATTTTCCTATTTTCTCAAGTTCTTCTACCAATACCTTAGACATTTCTGAAAGCATGATATGTGTCATCCCTAACAATTCATTATAATGATGAACTTTAGGTGTTTGTGCAATAGAGATAAGAAACTTCCCTGTATACAACTCTGTCATTCTAGACATCAACAACAAACCCAGGTTATAATTTCGATAATCCCTATCTACCCACAAAGAAGAACGTTCATAAACAGAATGTCCTTTTGCACGATGTTGATGGGCAAAAATATGACCAATAATCTTCTCCTTATTTTTCATTAAAAAGCAACCGTTTCTCAAACGTCTCCTTAATAATTCTACACTCACAAAATAGAGTGTCGGAAGTTCTTTCGATCTTTCAGAAATAATCTCTAACAATTCTTCTGGAAGTTTATAAACCAATTCAAGTTCTATCCCTTCCTGAGAACAATAAGCTTCAGCGCTATCAATAACGCTTTTAATATCTGTGTTCAATATGGTATCCATTATTTATGATGCCTTTTATAAAACATCTTTTTATTTTTCTCAAAACTTAAATTAAAGCTATGATTTTAAATTAATTAAACAATTGTTATTCTTTTTCTAAAAATAGAAACTAACATTATTTATTTTAATATTTACGAAAAATTGAAAGTGAATTACTTTTTTAAACTGAAAAGTCCCTAGGAACAAGTTTTAGGAAAACACAGAACAGTAGTTTTAGTTTTTTACTAAAACAAAAGAGATAAGAGATATGTTGTTTTCTGTTTTCACAGCATAACCAACTTAACTATTAACTCTAAATCGTCGGCGTAAGCCCCTTTCGTTAATATTAACGGCAAAATTACAACTTATTATGAATTAAACAATAATTAAACATAAAAAACAATGGATTTAGGTAGAAATTAAAAAAGACACCAGAAGCTTTTTGGTAATTTCTATTCTTAAGATTAAGAAATAAAAATTTTGTGTTCCTTATTTTATATCATACCAATTTGAAATAACCAAACCTGGTCTCCTTGCTGTTTTTTTGACAGGATAATTAGTCACTAAATAATCAACAATCACCTGCTGATTTCCCCCTAATTCCCATAGGTTTTGTGTTTGCTGCATCCATTTGATTGTAGCATTCCAACTATGGGCATCCATTCTATTTTGTATAATTAATTTTGCAGAATGGCAATTCGTGCAATTGTTTACAACTGTCATCAAACCCTTTCCTTCTTTTAATCCGGTTCGGACATGAATTCCATTTTCAATTGTATCTGAAAAATCTTCAATATCTCGAACCTCTACTTTATGTGGTTTTGATATTTTTAAGAGAAAAAAGACAAGCAATAATAAGAGGATAGAAACCACTACAATATTTTTAGTTCTTTGTCGCTTCATCATTTTACTTTTATAGCAATTCTATGACAGGCATTGTTTAAATACCCTTTTGGATTCCAACCCGGTACGACCATTGGTTGCGACATACCTGCTGTATCTGTTGCTTTGGACCAAACTTCATAATACCCTTTTTTAGGAAAACTTACTTTCGCAGAAAAGTGCTGCCACGCCAAACGATTTTTAGGTTTTTCTAGGTGACAACTTTTCCAAGTGGCTCCAAAATCTATTGAATAATGCATTTGTGAAACCTCCAATTCTCCAGCCCAAGCATGCCCGCGGATTTCCAAAGATTTTCCTTCTTTTAATATCCCACCAGATTTCGGATAGGTTAGCAAAGATTTAACAGGCATCGATTCTATGATGCACATATCTTCATCTTTCACTTCTGCTCCGGGAGAAACAGATTCACAAGGAACTCGATAGGCTTTCCCTGTCATTTTTGCTCCATCATGAATTTTATTTCTCACACTGATACTTTGGACCCATTTTCCAGATACGGATGCAGGCCATCCACCAGCGACCAACCTTAAAGGATATCCATGTGCTAAAGGGATATCTTCACCGTTCATTTGAAAAGCTAACAAGGTCTCTTCTTGCATTGCTTTTGAAATAGGCATTCCTCTAGAAATGGGTTCTTTACTTGAATCTCCGCTTAAATGTGTATCTGCAGAATGATATGCAACATATACTGCATCCTCTTTAACCCCGATATCTTCCAACAAGTCTTTCAACCGAATCCCTGTCCACTTTGCACAATGTACTGCACCAATAGTCCATTGATTCCCTTTTGCAGGAGGATCAAATTCACTCCTACCATTTCCACCACATTCCAGTGTCAATTGATAGGTAAAGTGTTTGAAATTATTTTTCAAGTCCTTTAAAGTATAGGCTTTATTTGATGAAACGGATTCTCCATCAACAGTTAATGTCCAATTTATCAATGATGTTTCATCGGGCATATGTCCATTATTTCTAATAAACATACTGCTATTTGGCGTTATAAAGGCATCTAACAGATGTGCTTTTGCTTCTATATTCCATGGCTTATCATTTAGAACAGTCATTTCTTTATCCAATCCAAATAAATCAAAAGGATTCGGTTTTTGTAACGCAAGAGGCACATAACCTTCTAACATTTTATTCCCAAAAACAATTTCTACACCAATAATACAAGCTAAAGAGCTCAAACTTGCCTTTTTCACGAACATTCTTCTTTTCATATCTTGTAATTAATTTGTTAAATATAACTAATAAATTCCTAGTAAATTTAGCTCTCTCAACCTAAACTAGGTCTTGTCATTTATACGAGACTGGTTTACGATGTACATTTCTATCAAACAGAAAAGTGAGTTCCTTATTTATCTTTTTTTTTAAACTAAACATTGACTTACATTTGCAAAAAACAACCTATGGATTTTTCTAAAGTTAAATTGGTAGTAACAGACATGGATGGAACTTTACTAGATTCGAACCATCAAGTAAGTGATCGTTTTTTTGAAATCCACAAAGCACTCAAAGAAAGAAATATTCATTTTTCTGCTGCTAGCGGTCGTCAGTACCACAGTATTATCAGCAAACTACTTCCTTTAAAAGAAGACATTACTATTATTTCCGAAAACGGTGCTTTCGCAAAACAAGGAGACCAAGAGCTTTTTACATTTGACTTACCGAAAGAGACTTTATTAAATGCGATTCGATATGCTAAAGATATTGAAGGGATTGGAATTATTTTGTGTGGTAAAAAATACGCTTATTTAGAAAACTCCAACCCCGATATTGTGAACACAATTAAACAGTTTTACTCCAGTTATAAAATAGTAACCAATTTCTCTGAAGTAAAAAATGACACCTTTTTTAAAGTCGCTATCTACCATCCAGAATGCTCAGAAACCCATATTTACCCTAAAGTAAAACATCTTGAAAATGAAATGCAAGTAATTGTCTCTGGAAAGAACTGGTTGGATATTTCAAATTTAAACACCAACAAAGGTGTGGCCTTATCAAAATTACAAGAACAACTTGGAGTCACAAAAGAAGAAACAATGGTCTTTGGAGATTACAATAATGATCTTAAAATGCTTGCTTTAGCTGACTTTAGCTATGCCATGAAAAACGCACATCCGAATGTAAAGAAAATTGCCAACTTTGAAACGTTGAGTAACGAGGATAGAGGAGTAGAATATATTTTAGAGCAATTAATAAAACAAAATATAAATACCGAAGTCAAAGAATCCGGCACCTACGAATCAAAATAATTCGATTAACTTTTTATAATTCTTTTAAAAACATAAGTATTGTTTTCAAAAAATACTTTTACCATATAAATTCCTGGTTGTAAATCACGCAAACTCAGACGTTCAATATTGCCTAATTCCTTTTTAATCAATTTTCCGGTTTGATCAATTACCATAACTTTTTTAGTGATCAAAGGCCCATCTATATGTATAAAATCTTGGGTAGGATTTGGGCTTATTATTATTATTATTGAAGAGGTATCAATACTTCGAGTACTTAAATTAGAGTTCGATACTTCACTAAACCAATCATCTATATAAACATCTCCTGTATCTTCTCCACATTGCAACCTAACAGTTAAAAAATCTGTTTCTACATCATTTAAATTAAACGTATACTCGTAGTACTGATACGAGCCTGTTGTGGTGAATTTACTTGAGATATATGTCTTAGAACTCTCATCTGAATTGTCTGTTTTAATCTGAAACTTAATTTTATTTGAATTACTAGATTTCACATAAGCTCCTACTTTAACTGTTGCTCCATTAAAATCATCATAATAACTTGTGTTCTCTAATCTAACTTTAAACAATGCATCTTTTGTTGTAACATTTATATGAACTCCATTGTTACCTGTTCTCGATTCAACTCCTGAATTCATCATAGTACCTTGCGCCGGAGAACTTAATCTCAGGTTCCAATCTAAATCGTACCAACACTCAAAATCTTTATTATAAATCACCTCAAGAGAAGCTGGAGTTGAACAACCAAAATCCTCTTGTACATCGGTTCCCAAAATGGCATTCATGCTATCATATAATAATTTGTTCGTTTCTTTGAATCCCGAATTTGTAACCCTGTGCGAAACACCGGCTTTACTTCTAAAAGAAAACAAAGTATCCTTTAATTGTTCTGCCAAAACAGCATTACTAGCGCTAATATCCGTTGTCTCCCCTATATCATTTACCACATCATACAACTCAAATCTATTGTCATATTTGTATTCTAACAATTTGTAATTTTCATATCTAACTGCAGCCATACTTACATTGGCAGTACCATCACTAGCATAATCAAAATTCCAATAAATAGATTTTGATCGTAAATGACTTTCATCTCCTCCGTTTGCATTCGTCAACAATACTTTCTCAAAACTCTCACCATCTAAATGCTGCTCTGGTAATAAATTTACTCCTGCCATTTCTAAAAACGTTGGATAAAAATCTGTTCCAACAACAGGTCTAGACTCAACAATACCTGATCTATAATCTGGACCATATACAATTAATGGTAATCTTATTCCTCCTTCATATAACCAAGTTTTCCCTCCTCTTAAAGGCTTGTTTGATGTTGCTCTTTCTCTAGAAGACCCATGCCCTTTGGTTGACAAACCTCCATTATCAGAAGTAACAACAATTATTGTATTGTCAGCAATTCCATTATCAATTAAACTTTGTCTCAATGCTCCTAAAGATTCATCAATGCTTTTTATCATCGCAGCATACACATAGTTATCTTGGTTTAATTTAGCTTCCATGGTTAAATCTGCTACATACTCTGGACCTTGATAATTTTGATTTGTAACTTTATCTTCATAATAATTAGAATGCGACTCTTTAGCTTCAAAAGGAACATGAACCCCATAGTGTGAAACCATTGTTAAAAAAGGGACTGTAGGGTTATTGGCTGTATGATCAGTGATAAAATCTTTTACCTCGTTTGTAATTCTATCCGTTAAATACTCATCTTTATCTACACCATTATCATTATAATTAGGATGACGCGCCATAGATAAATCGGGCATTACTTTCGATCCTACAGAATAAGGATACCAATAAGTAGGTGGCGATCCAAAATCACAGCCAGCAATATTAATATCAAAACCAAAACTATCTGGATAGTGATCTTCATCATGCCCCAAATGCCATTTTCCTATAAAGAGCGTTTTATATCCTTCGTCTTTCAAGGCTTGTGCAAACGTAGTTTCAGCATATCCATTCGGATTATTATCAGAAGGCAGATACATACTTTGAGAAACAGAAGGTCTTGATTCGAATTTTCCACTCATAATTGAAGTCCTTGAAGCTGCACATCTTGGAGCTGCTTCATAACCATGAGTAAAACGTATTCCGTCTGTCGCTAACTGATCTATATTTGGTGTTTCATAAAAATCAGAACCGTAGCAGCTTAAATCCATATATCCCAAATCATCTACAATGAAAAATATGATATTAGGAGCAGTACTCGTAGTTATTTGAGCACTTACAAATGCTTGAACAAAAATAAAAACTGTAAAAAACTTAAAAGTTAGTGAACGCATACATCTAGTAATTTTTGGATACTTCAAATATAATTCTACAATACAAAAATAAGGTTCACTAAAAATCATAATAGGTTTGATTAACGTCAAAACACTCAATAATTACTATCGGAAAATAAAAAGAAACATCTTTAAATAATTTTCTGATCTAGACATCTATAATTATTGCAAGAATCTTCAAAATAAACTCATAAATGTTATTTATACTTTTTATAAAAAGTATAAATAAAAATATATGTATTATTTGTCTAATATTTGTCGAGAATCAATCAATAAAAAAGGAATCATGGCTTTTAAAAATAATTTCCAAACACATTATATTTGCGAAATAGAAAAAGACCCCGAAGTAAAAACTCCTCAAATTATTTCTAGAACAATGAGTTCTGTTTTATGGGTGTCATTTGTTGTAAACATTTTGACACTTTCTTATTTTTATCCAAATATCCCAGAATGGACTTTCGGTAATTTATTTAAAATAGATGGTTTCACCATTTTAATTTGGTCTACCGTAACTTTTTTTAGTGCTTTAATTAGCAGTTACTCTAATACTTATCTAAAAGGCTTTAAGTATCAGTCAAAATTCATGATATTATGCTTTGGGTTTACCATCTTAGTAATGCTCTTTGTCATGTCTAATCATATTTTAATTTTAATAACCAGCTGGTTGTTAATGGGGTTTTTAATGTCTAGATTAATTGGTGTAGATAAAGATTGGGGAGAAGCGAGAGAAGCTTCAAAATTTACGCAACGTTATTTTTTAGCAGGAGCCGTTTTCTTAGGAGCCGGCCTATCATTGTTAGCTTTTCAATTGGACACTTTCTTGGTCAGTGATCTTATTTTACAAATTAACACAGCACCTCATTATATTGTATTTATTTCTTCATTGTGCATCATTACAGCAGCCGTTATACAATCAGCAATTTACCCATTTCATCGTTGGTTACTTTCGGCAATGACCTCTCCAACACCAGCATCTGCATTAATGCATGCGGGTTTTGTAAATGGCTCTGGAATGCTATTGGCTATTTTTGCAACATTAATCTTTGCTTCTAATACACAAGATATTTTATTAATCATTGGTGGATTAACCGCAATACTAGCACAGTTCACAAAGCTTATACAGGTAAATGTAAAACAAAAATTAGCTTGCTCTACAATCGCTCAAATGGGTTTTATGATTATGCAATGTGGTTTAGGTTTCTATAATGCAGCAGTAGTTCATTTAATATTACATGGATTTTACAAGGCTTATTTATTTTTATCATCAGGAGAAGAAATAAAACATTCAGCACCTAAAAAAACAGAAGAAATAAGAATAAGACCATTACAAGCTTTCGTGGTTCTAATCTTTGGAGCTTTGGCTGCACTATTCTTTTCTTTTATTACAGGTAAAGGGACAACGTTAGACAGTGGTGTTTTTTTAACACTGATTGTGGCGATTACCGTAGGACAAGTTACCTATAATATAATCAAAGAAAAAAGTTTATCAACGGTACAAAAATTAATCGTACCACCTGTTTTATTCATGCTTGGAATAGGAGCTTATGGTTTGATGTACAATGTTGTTACCAACATTATGAGCACAATGCCAATGGTACATCATGCATTGCCTCTTTCTACACTTCAAATAGTATTCGGAATGATATTTCTAATAGGATTTTTTATCATGAAATTGGGTGTTTATAAACGAATCCCATGGCTATATGTAAAACTAATGAATGTTTCACAACCTTATAAAAAGACAGTATTAATGTATAAATCTAATTCGTAATGATACAAGCAGACGTTTCAAATAATATTCAAAAAGCGGCAAAGATTATTGGTAAGACTTGGCCATTATACTCCTTTGTGACTTCTAATCCTCTTACTGGTTATGAAAATTCACATTTTAAAGAGGCTGTATTAACTGCAAAGCAATACTTAAATGCAACTATTTTCCCAAAAGCAGAAGTATTTAGACAGGCTTTATATATTGGAGAAATAGATAACGCAATTCTTTCTAATTTATTAAAAGAAAATAAATTCGATGCAACTCCAGAATTTTATTTAGATCAAATGGAAAGTGACAAATCAGAGGAACTGAATGTAAATCATCAATTAGATAGAATACTTTCTAAATGGCTAGCTGCTTTTATGGACGAAGGATTAGCAGAATGGCAAATGCCGGGAAAGAAAAACGGTTTTTATACTGCTTGGCGAAAATTAGCCAAGCACGATACATCTTTAAATATTAAGAGTATTTATGACATTCCAAAATCGAGTAATGATGCATTAATTGCTGTTTTAAAAGAATACAAAATTGATCAATATCAAGAAATATTCACACAACATTTAGCAGCATTACCAGGCTGGACAGGTTATATAAACTATAGAACAGAAGCAGATTCAAGCTGGCAAAAAGAATACCCTATAGATCTTGAGCAATATTTGGCAGTAAGATTATGGGTTGCAAAAAACCTAAATATTGACGTATTACAAAAAACCCAGAAAACGACATCAGAACCAGATGTACAACTTAAGTATATATGGCTGAAAGCTTGGGAAAAAAGTTGGCAAAAAAACATTATTCATACAGTAAGTAATGCTACGGTTTCAGAGGATACTGATGTGCTACCAGATGCGCAATTAGTATTCTGTATTGATACAAGATCCGAATTGATTAGAAGACATGTAGAAGCGCAAGGAAATTATGAAACGTATGGTTATGCAGGTTTTTTTGGAATTGCAATGGACTATACAAATCTTGAAGATGATATCACTAGTAAATCTTGTCCTCCAATTGTAGGTTCTGCATATCAAGTTACAGAATTAGCACAGAATGGTCAACATGAAGAAATGACTGCTTACAAAAAGAAAAATGAGGTTTCTAAATTTAAGGAATATTTTCTGAAGCGAATGAAAAACATGTTGCCATCTACCTTTGGTTTTGTAGAAGGTGCTGGTTTATTTTATGGATTTTCATTAGTTGTAAGAACATTGTCATCTGGATCTTTATATCGTTTTAAGAATAAAAAAGACAGCTCTTTTGAGGAAATTTCGGAACCGCACATAAATTGTACGGGAGCATATGCAGAAAATGAAGGAATTCCATTGACTGATAAAGTAGCAATCGTAAAATCTGCTTTTGATTTAACAGGATGGAAAAAATTTGCGCCTTTAGTTATTTTTGCTGGTCATGGAAGTCATACTGCAAACAATCCTTTTGCGTCAAGTTTAGATTGTGGCGCATGTGCGGCAAGTCCGGGTAGACACAATGCAAGAATGTTAGCTAAATTAGCGAACGAGAAAGAAGTTAGGAACGTTTTATCAACTAATTATAATTTGATAATTCCTACAGATACTGTATTCATCGGAGCAGAACACAACACAACAACAGACGAAATTGAAATTTTTGATGCCGCCGTTCCTACTTCTCATCTAAACAGATTAGAAGCCTTAAAAGAAAATTTAAAGAAAGCACAACACACTGCTGCCAAAGATAGATTGGGTATAGAGAATGCTGTATCAACTGCAGAAAGAAAAGCAAATGATTGGGGCGAAACAAGACCAGAATGGGGGCTTGCTAAAAATGCTGGTTTTATAGTTGCGCCAAGAAATTTAACGAAAAACACAAATTTGAATAGCAGATGTTTTCTTCACTCTTATGATTGGAAACAAGATTTTGAAGGCAAATCGTTAGAAGGGATTATGCAAGGCCCCATGGTCGTAACGCAGTGGATTAATAATCATTATTATTTTTCAACTGTTGATAATAAAACTTTTGGAGGTGGTTCTAAAATAACACATAATGTCACTGGAAAATTTGGTGTAGTACAAGGTAATGGTGGTGATTTAAAAATGGGATTACCTTTACAATCGGTTAGCGAAACCGATTCAAAAATGTACCACCAACCACTTCGTTTGTCTGTACTAATTAACGCCCCTTTGTTGGTAGTCACAGATATTTTATCCAGAAATGAAAATCTAAAAACGCTGTTAGACAACGAATGGATTTATCTTATGGTAATGGATCCTAAAGATAATAATAAAATTAAAACCTACCTAAAAGGAATGCAATGGGAATTGTCTTCCGAAGCAACTTCAGAAAGCAAAACGGAAAATGCCCAAGTTTTAGAAACTATTTAAGATTTGCAATAAACACAAGCTCTATATTTAATAAACCTACTTAAGACAGTGCTTGTATACATATAAAAAGCCTCAATAATCTTAGATTATTGAGGCTTTTTTATCCTATAAATTATGAAATCATTATTTGTACTGAAAATATTCTGCCTTTTCAGTATCAAAACTATCTTCTTCTTTTCGGTTTTCTTTTGTTAGAATCTGAGCTCTCAGAATTATTTTTCTTCCCTCTTTTGGACATAACACTTACAAACTCTTGCTTTCCTTGACTTCCTTGATTTCGTTTGCCTTTTATCCCTCTTCTTGTTCCTTTTGGAATCGCAACAGCATCATCAAACGTGTTTTTTACTTTGAAATCTTTTTTGTTTTTATGGAATTTAGGATTGTCAGGAAGTAATCTATCTGCTAAATCTTTACGACCTGCTTTCATTAAAGTCTTACGAATCCAATCTTGGTTTTCTTTTTTATACCAGAAGAAAAAACGATGTTGTTCGTCTTTTTCTTTTTTAGATTTTGGAGTTCTCATTTTCTCCAACGTATACGGATGGTAACCACTATAATAAATAACGGTTGCTACCGTCATTGGTGTTGGTGTAAACCCCTGTACTTGCTCAAGCTTGAAACCCATGTCTTTGGTTTCTGCAGCCAAATTCGCCATGTCTTCTAACTCACTAGCCGGGTGACTAGAGATAAAATAAGGAATCAACTGTAAATTTAATTTCTTACGTAAATTGATCTTATCAAACAATTTCTTAAACTGATGAAAGTTTGAAAAAGAAGGCTTGCGCATCAATTTCAAAACAGGATCTGAAGTATGTTCTGGTGCTACTTTTAATCTTCCTGAAACGTGATTTGTAATTACCTCTTCTGTATAGGCTTCTAGTTCTTTTGGATCTGCATTTTTATTAAATTCAGGAACCAACATATCATAACGAATTCCTGATCCGATAAATGATTTCTTCACTTTTTCATGCTTGTCTATCGACTGATATAAATCGGTCATCGGAGCGTGAGATGTTTCTAAATTTGAACAAATTACGGGATTGATACAAGAAGGCGCTACACATTTGTCGCATATTGACTGTACCTTTCCTTTCATTTGATACATGTTTGCTGAAGGTCCACCAACATCAGACAAGTACCCTTTAAAATCTGGCATATTTGCTACCAGGTCTACTTCTTTTAAAATAGACTCTTTACTTCTACTAGCAATAAATTTTCCTTGATGTGCAGAAATTGTACAAAAGCTACAACCACCAAAACAACCACGATGTGTATTGATAGAAAATTTTATCATTTCAAATGCTGGAATAGGTCCACGTTTGTCATATTTTGGATGTGGTAAACGCGTATATGGCAAATCAAAAGAAGCATCAATCTCTTTTTCTAACATGGTAGGGTAAGGCGGATTTATAATAATAACTTCATCCTTATAATCTTGTAAAATTCTTGCTCCGTATGTTTTATTCGACTCTTGCTCAATTGTTTTAAAATTTGCAGCAAAGACTTTCTTATCCTTTAAACAAGCCTCATGAGAACTCAAGGTTTTGTCTTTCCAGTTTTTATTAACCGGTAGTTCATCCTTTTTAGGTCTCACAATAGAAGTTTGCTTTATGGTAGTTAAAGACTCAAACGGAACTCCCTTTTGCATCAAAGTCACCACTTCTTTCAAAGGTTGTTCTCCCATTCCGTATACCAACATATCAGCACCAGATTCAATTAACATTGATGGTTTTAGCTGATCTGTCCAGTAATCGTAATGTGTAACACGTCGCAATGAAGCCTCTATTCCTCCTGCTAATACGGGTACGTCTGGAAATTTTTCTTTTAATATTTTTGAATATACAGAAGCTGCATAATCCGGTCGAAACCCTTTGTCTCCGTTTGGAGTATAGGCATCTTTATCGCGCTGTCTTTTACCGGCAGTATAATTACTAACCATAGAATCCATTACTCCAGAGGTTACTCCGAAAAACAATTTTGGTTTCCCAAGTTTTGTAAAATCCTGTAAATTATCATGTACAGAAGGTTGTGCAACAATAGCAACCTTTAGTCCGTAACTCTCTAACAACCTACCAATTACTGCAGGGCCAAAAGAAGGATGATCTACATAAGCATCACCACTGAACAAGATTACATCTAGTTCTTCCCACCCTCGTAACTTTACTTCTTTATTGGTTGTTGGTAACCAATCTGACAAACGTAATTCTTGCATTTTGCAAAGATACAGTTTATAGTGTTAGCTTTTTTGAGCCTAATCGGGCTTCGTTTTTAAAAAAAGCGGCTTAAATTAATATTCAAACCACTTCTCTGTTTAAATAAAAACAAGAATATTCTTTTACTATAACTTTAGTGATAACTATCAAAAACCGAAAACTTGTTTGATCTGTTTTAAGAATTAATAGAATTACAACCCTATTATTTATAGTATTCTAATAATCGTGCATTCAACATTTACACAACCTGACTACCGCATACTGGTTCAACAGTTACTCAATTAAACAAATCTTTAAATTGTTTCTATTACTTTATCAATTGTTATTCTTGATTTTGGTTTTTTACTCGGTTGGTTCCCATCTTCTTTATCTCTATAGCCAATAGCAACAGCCACAAGAGTAGCATATTTATTCTGACCCAGAATTTTGTCATAATTCTCCGATTCAATACCTTCCATCGGAGTTGTATCGATGCCCATTTCTGCACAAGCACTCAAGAAAACACCTAAAGCTAAATAGACCTGCTTGTCAAACCAAGATTTTATTTTTTCCTCTGGCAAAGGTTTTAGAAACTCTTTAAAGTAATCAACTGCTCCTTTTGGTAATTCTTCTTCAATTTGTTTTTCAAACAAAGAAATACTATCTATTCTACTAAAGACAACAACCGTATCACAATTAAGGACTTTATCTGTGTTGACCCAAGATACTTCTGAAAGTTTTTGTTTGTTATCATTATCTGAGACAAAAGTAAATTTCCACGGCTGGCTATTTATTGAAGAAGGACTTAACTGTAAAATTTCTTTTAACTCTTCAATTTTTTGGTTTTCAATTTTCTTAGAATGGTCATACTTTTTAGTGGTATAACGGTTTTTCATAGACTCTACAAAGCTCATATTATTTTGTTTTTATATTATAAAATAAACACTCAGGATTGTTTAAAATTAACCCATCTGAATAGAAACACTACTCTAAATTCAATTGGTTCTCTTGAATCGTATTCTATTATGCTAAAATAAAAAAACCAATCGTTTTAAACCAAAAAAATATTTTCTACCCTTCCGGATAAAAAATATTTTTTTGAATAGTATTTGCTTTCCTGTTTCCAAACAAGAAAGAGACCTTACTAAAAACAGTAAGTTCTTTTCTTATAAAAGTTAATGATTGTAATTATTTACAATAAACCAACCAGTACCATTGACATAAATAAAATCGTAAACAGTAAGAGCTTCAACACCATAAGGAACAAAAGAACCATCATGAAGAAAAAAATTTTGTTTGTATAAACACCAATCTATTTGACCCGTATCTTCTATTTTTAATATAAGACTGTTTGTCCCTTTATCATTCGAAATTACAAATTTACCTGTCATAGTGTTTCTAATTACGTTTGCTTATACATCCATATATTGAGCGTAAACTAAAAAAAACTAAAAGTGTGGATTTATTTTTATTTTTTACTAATTTTTAAGGTCTGGAGTGTCTACCTGTGATGTGACGTCTTTTTTGAATTTACTCAATGTAAATACAGGAAAAAAGTCGAAAAAACGACCTAAAAGGAATCTCGTATTTAGCGGCAACCACAGCTTGTTATGATTAAATTGTCTTTGAAAACAAATTTTTCTTAGCATCACTTCTTTGCAACAGCAAATCAAAAGCCATACAAATATTTCTAACAAACGGACGTGCTTTCTCAGGAACAGTCAATCCGATTTTTTTAATGATTACCAAGCCATCTTTTTCCATTTCTTGCAATCTTTCTAAAGAAGTCTGCAGTTCAGGAAATTGCATTTCATTAGACTCCCAAGAAGTTTCAAAATGACACATGATATTTAAAATATGTTTTCTAATAATTAAATCTTCATTATTCAACAAATGTCCCCTGAGCAAAGGGAATTCATCTTTGTCTACGAGCAACTTGTATTCTTTTACCGTTTTTACATTTTGAGCAAAACCATACCAAGAATCTGCAATAGACGACATTCCTAAACCAACCATTAATTGGGTTTTATTCGCTGAATAGCCCATAAAATTACGGTGTAGCTTTTTAGCAACAACAGAAGCATACAAAGCATCTGTTTTCAATGCAAAGTGATCCATTCCAACTTCTATATATCCAAAATCTTCTAACAATTGTTTTCCAGACTCATACAAAGACCTCTTCACTTCATTGGCTGGCAAATCATTTTCATCGTATCCGCGTTGCCCTACTCCCTTTACCCAAGGCACATGAGCATAACTATAGAACGCAATTCTATCGGGTCGCAACTCATTTGTTTTCTCAATCGTGAACAATACATCTTTTACTGTTTGAAAAGGCAAGCCAAAAACCAAATCATGACTGATAGAAGTATAGCCTATTTCTCTTGACCATTTGGTTACATTTTCTATATTTTCAATAGGCTGCATTCTATGAATTGCCTTTTGTACTTTTTCATTATAATCTTGCACTCCAAAACTTACACGTCTAAAACCATGACCAAATAAGGTTTGCAATTGTGTCTTTGAAGTATTATTTGGATGCCCTTCAAAACTAAATTCATGTGCTTTATGTTTTGCTGCATCTTTAAAAATACTCGAAAGTAAATTGTCTAAATTCTCAGCACTAAAAAAAGTTGGCGTTCCTCCGCCTAAATGCAACTCACGAATAACAGGTGTTTCTTCAAACAAGCCCACATACAATTGCCATTCTTTTAAAACAGCAGAGATATAACTTTCTTCAACATCATGTTGTTTAGTTATGTGCTTATGACAAGCACAAAACGTACACAAACTCTCACAGAAAGGAAAATGAATATATACACTTATACCTTCTGTATCGTTAGATTCATCAAAAGACTTTTTTGCCGTTTCTTTCCAATCAGAGATAGAAATCCCTTCTTTATTCCAGAAAGGAATCGTAGGATAACTTGTATAACGAGGTCCTGGTATATTGTACTTACGTATGAGCTGTGTTTCCATAAATATTTTAAAAACACAAAAATACCTATTGAAGACACTTTTAATTATGACAAATATCATAAGCGCACTCTCTTGCCTAAGACAAAGTTTTTAAGAAAACAGCTCCACTTCTTTTATATTTACTATTTTTATCGAAAAAAAAGCTATTCAAATTGATACTCATGAAAAAATACCAACAACTATCAGTAGCCGAAATTCTACAATTGACTACACAAAATTGCTTCTCAACAGACTGGAATAAGGTGTTTATTTCCAATGCCGAAGATCTCCACAAAATTAAAAATGTTCATTTTTCGGGAACGGTAAAAATCGGAAATATTAAAGGAGAAAACATCGCTTTTGGTGGTGTTACCAGAGCAAATGGAATTTACAATTCACACCTCCACAATTGTGTAATAGGTGACAACCCGTTTATACAAAATGTTAAAAATTATATTGCCAATTACACTATTGGTGACAATGTAATTATTGATAACGTAGGAGTTATTGCTGTAAATGGTGTTTCTACTTTTGGAAACGGGACTACCGTAGAAGCTATTAATGAAGGTGGTGGTAGAGAAATACCTATCTACGACAACTTATCTGCACAAGTAGCATATATACTTGCTTTGTACAGACACAGAGACAATCTGATTGCGAACTTAAAAAACATGATACATTCTTATACTGAATCTATCAAATCAGACATAGGAACGATCGGAGATAATGTTAAAATTTTAAATTGCAAATCCATAAAAAATGTAAATATTGGCCCTAACGCTAAACTAGACGGTGTTGCAAGTCTTAAAAACGGAAGTTTAAATTCTTTTGAAGATGCTCCTGTTTACATCGGCTCTGAAGTAATGGCTGAAAATTTTATTATTTCCAGTAATGCCATCGTAGACAATGCTACTATTATTTCAAATTGTTTTGTGGGTCAAGGCTGTGTTTTAGACAAACATTATTCAGCTGAGCATTCTGTGTTTTTCGCAAACAGTCAAGGATTTAACGGAGAAGCTTGCTCTATTTTCGCAGGACCTTATACAGTTACTCATCACAAATCTACCTTGTTAATTGCAGGTATGTTTTCGTTTATGAATGCAGGAAGTGGTTCTAACCAAAGTAACCACATGTACAAGTTAGGTCCTATTCATCAAGGAATTATGGAACGTGGAGCCAAAACAACAAGTAACTCTTATCTTTTATGGCCTTCAAAAATAGGTGCCTTTACATTGGTTTCTGGACGACATTATAAAAATGTTGATTCATCTAATCTTCCTTTTTCATATTTGGTAGAATCTAAGGATGAGAGTATTTTAATTCCGGGAATTAACTTAAGAAGTGTAGGAACTGTTAGGGATGCACAAAAATGGGTAAAAAGAGATACTAGACATGAAAACCATAAAATGGACATCATCAACTTTAACTTGTTGAGTCCATTTACAATCCATAAAGTGAATGGCGGTTTGAAAATATTAAAGGAATTAGAAGCATCTTCCGATAAAAACCAAACAGAATATAAGTATTCTGGAATGAAAATAAAATCTAGCTCATTGAATAAAGGAATAAACATCTACACAATGGTGATTCATAAGTTTTTAGGGAACTCTATTATTAGTAGAATTCACAATAAAAACATTCAAACAAGAGAAGACCTTAGAGCTGCTCTAAAATCTAATTCAGACATCGGAAAAGGAAAATGGCTAGATGTCAGTGGATTGCTATGCCCTATAGAAACATTAGATAATTTTTTATGTAAAGTTGAAAAAAAGAAAATCTCTACCCTTGAAGAGGTACAACAAGTACTAGAAAAAATTCATGAAAATTATTATGAATATGAGTGGAATTGGGCGAGTGCTTTGTTAGAAAAACATTTTGAAATTAACTTAAATACAATTACAACTAAAGAAATGATTTCTATTGTAGAACAATGGAAAAAATCGGTAGTAGAATTAGACCAATTGTTATATACTGATGCCAAAAAAGAATTTTCCCTTTCTACTCAAGTAGGATTTGGAGTTGATGGAAACCTAGAAGAAAGAGCAAAAGATTTTGCCAGTGTACGTGGTGAATTTGGCAGCAACACAACGGTTATGGAAATTCTAAACCACATGCAACGCAAAACAGCCTTAGGAGACAAGGTGATTGCCGAATTAGAAAAAATAAATTCTTAAGACCTCAACTATTAAACAGAAAAAAGGACTACAAATTGTAGTCCTTTTTTCTGTTTTTTCAACCATAAGTGCATATGACTACAAAGGAATATTTATGGTAATACGAGTTCCTTCTCCTATTGCTGAATTGATAAATAAACGTCCGTTTACATAATTAACACGCTCACGCATAAAAAACAAGCCCATACCCAAACCTTTTTCAGAATTCGTCACTTCGGCTGTATCAAACCCTTTTCCATTGTCGTCTATCATAATACTCAACAAATCTTTGGTATGACTAACCTTTACCAAGACATAAGTAGAATCAGCATATTTTAACGCATTGTTTATTGCTTCTTGTGCAACTCGATACAAGTTTGTCTCTGTTAAAGAATCGAAACGCTCATTAAAATCTGTCTTGTTTTCAAAAAGAATATTTTTCCCGGAAAGTTTCGAAATCTCTTTGGTCATTTTCTTTAAAGCGGGAGCAATTCCATGATGAATTAACTCTGGAGGCGTCAAACTAAAAGTAACCGCTCTTACATCTTTTATTAGTTGACCAAATACCACTTTTAAATCTTCAATTTTGATTTTTGCTTTTTCCGGGTTGTCTATATTAATAGATTCAACACTAAACTTTAAGGCTGTCAAAATTTGACCTATTCCATCATGAATATCTTTCGCAATACGTTTGCGCTCTTCTTCTTGAGCCTCTACAATCTGGCTTGCTTGATCTTTTTGTAACTGTACTTGATTTTCGTAATCGATGTGTTTTACCCTGTCTATTTCCTCTTGCTTTTCCTTTCGCTCAGTAATATTATTCCCAAGAATAAACAAACTCTGTTTCCCAAAGACCTTGTTCATTGGAATAATAGAAATTTCTAATGCTAATTTTTCTTCTCTCTGTGAGGTCAACTCTATTTCGCCTGTCCATGATTTTTGCCTAGTCGTTAAGAATAGATCTTTTAATTTCTGTTGTTCTCCTTCTTTTTTTGTGAGTAAATATTCAATAGAACCTCGAATTTCTTTTTGATCAACACCCAGTAGCTCACAAAACTTTTTACTCATATACAGCACAGTACCATCTAACTTAGCACTTGCAAATAAAGCAGCATTGTCTACCACAAAATTCAAACTTTCTAATTCTTGATATGCAATTTCTTTTAACTCATATTGTTCTTTTAATTCTGAAATTTGTTCCTTATTATAAATATTTGACTTGATTAATACATTTATAATTTTCTGAAAATATTTTTTAATAAAAATCAGGAGTAAAAACACAAAGAACAAAACAGCCAACAAAGAGAGAGAAAACTCTACTTGAAAAAAATTCAAGAGCATGTAAAAAAACACTGGCAAACCTGACAACAACAAAAAGGTTCTTATCAAAAGCTTTTTTAAAAGCAAGGGTACATTTGTATATTCTTTAGATTGTTGCATGTGACAAAAATATAAAAAAGAATATAACTATTCTGTTGAATAAAACTGAGAACTAAAAAAAATCGCTTTTAAAGACCTAAAGCTTTTTTCACTATGGTCAACGAAGTTTCAGAATAAGACAACTGTAAAGCAGCATCATGCCCTTTTTCCGACATTTTTTTCCATGTTTTCATAACAATATCTATCATTTTTTCTTCTGGATGCTTTGCTATAAAGTCATCAAAATAGAATTGTAAAAACACCAAACAGATAACATCTTCAACAGTTTGCGTATCTTCATTTTTTTTCAACTGTTTCTTTTGGAGTAAAAATGCTACCTTTTCTATAATTACATCAGAATAACCGACAGAGGCAAGAATCTCTCCGGCCTTTTTAGCATGAAATTTTTTCAAATCAGTTCTCCATTGTAAATACCCTACTCTATTCATTTCATATGAGTCTCTTGGTATTTCCCAACGACAAATATGCTGACAACGAGCTGCTAACTGAATTTCTTCAGAAGACTCCGAATCAAACTGAGTAAGCATGGCAGTCATTCTCTGACCATACAACACTTCTTTTGGGTACGATTTTCCTTCCCAAATTTCCTGATTAGGATCTTCGTTATTTGCTTTGTCAAATAATTGAATTGCTAGTTGAAATTTTTCTGTTGCCATATATAAAATTGAAAAAACTCAATACTTAGTAGCATTGAATGTTTTACAAAAATAGTTTTAATTTAGAAGTTCTTCTACATTATTTCAGTTAATTAAGGAGTACTATTCTACAAAACCTAAATAAACAAATCCATCTTCAATTTTAACTGGATACACTGCAATAGCATCCAAATCTCCATTTAAATTTTCTCCGTTGTCTAAAGAAAAAGTTTTCTTGTGCAAAGGACAGGCAACTTTTGGAGTACCACAATCGTCACCAATCATACCTCTAGACAATACCATTTCCATTTTATGTGGACATACGTTTTGACATGCATACCATTTCCCTTCTCTCGTAAAGTTAAATACGGCAATTTGCTTGTCGTTATACTTTACACATGAACCTCCATTCTCTGGAAAACTAGATACTGAAGCTGCCTTAAACCAAACTTTTACTTCATTAACATTTGATGTAAAATACTTTTCTAATATTACTGACATACTTTTATTTTTTACCACTAGTGGGATTAATTATTTTTTTGCATCTCACCTGACACGCATGCAAGAACTAATAGAAATATATTTCTACAAGAGGAACACAATTCAAAAACAATATAAATTATCAAAATATAGTTTTTGAATTACCGTGATCCTCTATCATAGAAATCTAACTAACTATCTTTATCCGTTCCACAGTTCAGGCATTTTTTGTTCTCTTAAAGGCACGAAGTTTAAATTTTCGTCAATCTCATCTGAGTTTACAAAATGACTATACCTGTTTTGAATTTCAATATTTTCAATTGCCTGTTTCCACTCACATTTGTAAGTATTCACTAAAGAAGCCATGTCTTTATCTAGGTCTTCACAAATATTCAAGCTATCGTTTATCACAACATCTTTTAAATACTCAATTCCTCCTTCTAATTTATCTAACCAAGCAGCGGTTCTTTGTAATGGCAATGCTGTTTTGATATAAAACATTAAGAACCTATCTACATACTTTACTACAGTTTCATTATCAATTTTCTCCACTAATAACTCAGCATGTCTTGGATTTGCTCCTCCGTTACCTCCAACATATAAATTCCAACCACCTTCAACAGCGATCATTCCAAAATCTTTACAACGTGCTTCTGCGCACTCACGAATACATCCTGAAACCCCTCCCTTAAATTTGTGAGGAGAACGAATTCCTTTATATCGGTTTTCAACTTCAATAGCAAAACTTACACTTTCATCCATTCCGTAACGACACCATGTAGACCCCACACAACTCTTAACGGTACGTAATGACTTCCCATAAGCATGACCACTTTCGAAGCCTTCGTCAATTAAATCTTTCCATATTTTCGGTAATTCATCCAATCGAGCACCAAACATATCTATACGTTGCCCACCTGTAATTTTTGTATATAAATCATACTTTTTAGCAATTTCCCCAATGGCGATCAATTGATGAGGAGTAATCTCTCCACCAGCTACACGAGGAACAACCGAATAAGTACCGTTTCTTTGAATATTTGCTAAGAATCTATCATTTGAATCTTGAATTGTTTCTTGCTCGTTTGCTGTTTCATTATAAATACTTGCAAATAATGATGCCAAAGCAGGCTTACATGTTTCACATCCACCACCTTTACCATGCGAATCTAAAATCTCGTCGTATGACTTAATTTCTTTCATCGTGATGATATCATACAACTCTTGGCGAGAATAATCGAAGTGCTCACAGATTGTTTCTTTAACAACTTTACCTGATGCTTTTAATGTTTCATTTAAAATATCAACAACCATCGGCTTACAACCTCCACACCCTGTAGTTGCTTTTGTGTCGGCAGCTAAATCTTTTAAATTATCAATTCCAGCTTCTACTTTACAACAGAGATCTCCTTTGGTAATTCCTTCACAAGAACAAACAACTGCCGAATCTGGCAAATCTAAAACAGATCCAAATGAAGCACCTTCTCCTCCTCTGGACCCTAAGATTAAATCTTCTGGGTTTTCAGGAATTGGCAATCCATTTAAAAATATTTGATGCAACATATTATAATCACTTGCATCACCCACCAAAATACCTCCTAATAAAGATTTACCATCTTTAGAAATATTGATAGTTTTATAAGTTCCTTGAAACTTATTCTCATATACGATGCTAACTCCTTCTTTGCTATCATTTAAAGCATCTCCAAAACTAGCTACATCAATTCCACTTAACTTTAATTTGGTAGACATATCTATAGAAGAAGGCATTGAAGTTTCCTCTCCTAAAATTTGATTTACAGCAACACCTGCCATATCATAACCCGGAGCCACCAAACCGTAAATCATTTGATTTAACAAAGCACACTCACCAATAGCATAAATAGCAGCATCAGAAGTTTTCATATCGTTGGTAACCAATATACCTCCACGAGTTCCTACTTCTAAACCACATGTCTTAGCCAATTCATCTCTGGGACGAATCCCAGCAGAAACCAATAACATATCTACTGGCAAGGTCTCTTCCTTAGAAAATTTCATTCCTGAAATCGCACCATCTCCTTCAATATTCTGAGTTCCTTTATTTAATAAGATATCAATTCCTAAATCTTCTAACTTATTCTGCAATACTTTACTAGCATCATTATCTAACTGTCTTGGCATTAATCTAGGAGCAAATTCTACTACAGAAACTGCAAGTCCCATATCCAAAATTGCCTTACCCGCCTCTAAACCTAACAAACCACCACCTAAAATAGCAGCCTTTTTGGGAATACCCTCACCTTTAATTTTTGCCACATACGCCATGGTAGCATCTAGGTCTTCAATAGTTCTATAAACAAAAACACCGTCTTTTTCAACTCCAGGAATTGGAGGTACAAAAGCAGCAGAACCGGTTGCTAATATAATATGGTCATAAGAAAACTCCTTATCACTTATTGTTGTAATCGTTTTATTTGTTCTATGAATATCTGTAACACGTTCGTTTGTAATTAGTTCAATTCCGTTTTCTTTATACCAAGATCTAGGAGCCATACTTAGTCTTTCTGCATTTTGATCTGCAAAATATTCACTTAAATGTACTCTGTCATATGCAGGCCTTGGCTCTTCACCGAATACTATAAGTTTAAAGTCAGCAAGATTCGCTTTTGCTACAAATTTCTCGCAAAATTTATAACCTACCATACCGTTTCCAATAACTAAAATCGTTTTCATATGCTGTGTCTTTTATATTAACTCTGCAAAACTACGTAAAAATTACGTAATCATACGTAGTTTAAGTAGTAAAACTTACTTAGAAAGCTTTATTATTACCTGTTTCCTAAATATTTCTTTTGATTTATAACAAATTAACATCAAATAAGTCTAAATATTACATAAATCATATTATAACATGTCTAAAACACAGGTTTTAAATCAAGTCAGCTCTCATAAAAAGAAGTATTCCCGTGATATACTAAGAAATAAATTTCTCAACAAAACCCTAGATATTCATACAATAAATGGCAATAAAGCATACTATACAATGTAAATTAATAGTTTATTATTAGGTACTAATACGTAGTTAGTTATAAATTACGTAGTTTTGTACCTGTAAAACAATTCTAAAAACCGAAAACATGGCAACTTGTATTACTTGTGAAAACTTAGAATGTCTGATTAAAAAGAATATCAACAATCCTAATATCGAAAAATATTTGGATAAAAAGCATACTATAAAATGTAAAAAATCTCAACAATTTATTATGGAAGGGGCTCCTGCTCATGGTCTTTTCTTTGTTAGAAAAGGTCGAGTAAAGGTTGTAAAAACTGGAATATATGGTAGAGAACAAATTGTTCGTTTTGCTCATGATGGAGAAATCATTGGTCATAGAGGTTTTGGTGAAGGAAAAAGATACCCTATTGGAGCTTTGGCTATTGAAGACACACTTTTGTGTAATTTCACAAATGATGTTTTAATGGAAATGCTACGAGAAATACCTGATTTAACATTTGATCTAATGATGTTCTATTCAGAAGAACTAAACAAATCAGAAACAAAAGTTCGGAAATTTGCACAAATGACAGTTCGTGAAAAAGTAATCGATTCTTTCCTTTACATCAACAGGAAATTTGGACAAACAGAAGATGGTTATTTTAATATTCAGCTTCCTAGAAAAGATTTTGCAGATTTCGCAGGTACTACTGAAGAGCAAGTAATTAGAATAATATCAAGCCTTAAGAAAGAAAAACTAATAACTTCTAAAGGAAAAAAATTAGGAATTATTGACATTAAACTACTCGGAAAAGAAATTTCAGAACATAATTACTTCTTAGATAGTTAAACGCTAAACTAAGCTTTATAAAACTCCCTTTAATACTTATACGTGGGAGTTTTTTAGTTTTATATTCCTGTTCTTAGTTAACAGGAAGAACATAACAAAAGACCACTTTTAAAGAAAAAACCAATCAAATTCGAAATAACATTTGATATTTTTTTTATGTTCAAGTATTAGATATATTTGCTGAAAGCAAAAAAACCTATTTATGAAAAAAATAACCCTTGTACTTACTGTTGCAATTTCAACTTTTATTTTATCTTCATGTGGCTCTACAGTTGAAGTAGTCAACGCTTGGAAGTCTGACAAACTGAGTACTTTGAAAGATGCAAATATTTTAGTGATCACTAGAACCGAAGAAAATAAAAATAGAGGTGCTTTTGAAGAACAAATGGTGGCATACTTAAAGAAAAAGAACATAAAGGCAAGCACTAGCTATATGAAAATTCCTATTTTCGATGCTCAAAGAGTATACAGCGATGAGGAAAAACAAGAACTCGTAGACAACATAAAAAAGATGGGCTTCGACGCAATTATTTTAACAAGTCTTAAAAAAAGAACTGAAAAAACTGTTGTTACACAAACTGGTGGATACTATAGTGGAGGCAACTACAACGGTATGTACCCTCAATATTATGGAGGCTTCAATGGCTACTATAATCACAGAGGTTATGAAACATACGTTCCAAGCGAGACATATACTGATGTGCAAGCTTCATTTATATTAGAAACAGTATTCTTTAATTTAAATCTCTCTTCAACAGAGCAATTGGTTGCAGTAGTAACATCAGCCGTAGAGGATCCTGCAACTGTATATGTGGCTTCACAAGACTACGTAAAGGAAATCGCAAAAAGTTTAAAAAATTAGAACACCACTTTTGAAGAAAGAAAGCCTTTTATTGATATTTGTACTCATTGCGACTACTTCTCAGTCCCAAGTGCTTTTAAGTTTATTGTTTGGCGACAAATTGAACTCAGAACGTCTTGAATTTGGGCTAGAAGGTGGACTAAATTATTCAAATATTTCCGATATAGGCTCTGGTAAAGCACTTAGAGATTACAACCTAGGATTTTATTTTGATGTAACCCTTAAAGACAGATTACACCTCGACACAGGAGTATTAGTGAAATCTAATATGGGAACCGACAATTTAACTGTTGAAGACTTGTCTTTTCTAGGAATTGTACCTGAACTTGAGCCAGGAAATTACAGTCAGAAAATAAGTTATTTTATCGTTCCCGTTTTACTTAAATATAGTTTAAAAAACAGAATTTATTTTGAGGCAGGTCCAGAAATAGCATTAATGAGAAAAGCGTATGTAGAATTCAATTATGAAAATGATACAGAATCTATCAGAAAGAAGTATTTTAATACCGATAGAATAAATCGTATTGATGCAGGAATAACAATTGGTACCGGATATAGATTGATGAAAAATGATGGAATGACTTTGGGAATAAAATACTATTTTGGATTGGTAGACGTATACAAAGAAAAACTGGGAACAAAAAACAACTCATTCTTTCTAAGATTAAACGTTCCTATTGGTGTAAATTCTGCAAAAAAGAAAAGGGAAGAAAAAATTAAAAACACAAAAAATTGAGATGAAACAAAAATACTCTTATTTGGTTTTAATGCTAGCTTTTTTTTTTCATCAAGCAGCTTACTCGCTCGATACTCTTCAAAAAAGGCAATGTCAACACAGACATCATATACCAATAGTCTCAAATCAATTAAATACGACAAGGTTTTTCCAATATAGGCTCTGAAACAAGAGGAGAAATTAAACTTTCAGATCCTATTCTAGCTGAAGTACTATGGAAGAAACAGTAAATTGTAGATAGTCACACCACTTGGCATGACAATGTAGCAACATAAAAGCAACAAGTAGTCGCGAATCAAACTATAAATCTATTGACGATTTAGACTTAGATGTAACTATCAAATACGGAATCGAAAAAAGTGTAAAATAATCTTGGAGCAAATTGTTAGCAGCGCAATACCAACACAACAAAAACTGGATGCTACGTTCTGAAGTAGGTTTTATTGGAGATAGAAAATCTCTTTTAATCTCTTTAAATTATAGATTTAATTAAAAACAACAAATACCAAAATAAATAAAAATGAAGAAAACAATTCAATTAGTAGGGGTCGTATTTGCACTAGCAATACTGAGCTCTTGTTACAAATCCCCAGATCTTGGTGGGCTATCCTCAGAACTAGTGGTAGCCACAGAGGTAAACCCGGATATTATTTTTAACGAAGCCAACTATTCAAAATATTTTCTTGTTGAAACCATAAATGTAGTCACAAATAAGCCCGGAGACGATTCAGTACCACCGGCACAAGCGGCTAAAATTATTAAGCAGATTGAAGAAGAGATGAATGCAAAAGGTTATGAACGTATTGAAACGTCTTATGACGATCCAGATGTTGAACTTGGAATTATAGCCTCTGTTATTAGAGTTACCAACACCGGACAAACATGTTCTGGATGGTGGGGTGGCTACCCTGGGTATTATCCTCCTTGGGGTGGTGGTTATTACCCTTACTGTTCTACTTATAAATATGAAACAGGTACCTTACTTGTTGAAATGGTTGACATAAAAAATGCTGTTTCCGAAGAATTTGAAACTACATGGCTCTCTGCTAGTTTTGGAGTTCTAAGCTCATACGAAGATACCAATGTTACTAGATCTTTGCGATCTATAGAACAAGCTTTCGAACAATCTCAATATTTAAAAATCAACTAATCCTACTGAAATGAAAAAATTAATTATACTTTTTTTGCTAGGTATGGGACACTTCATACAAGCACAAACTACTAAAACTGTTACTACTCCTTGGCCAACTGATGCACCTGAGGCAGATAGAAGTATCTATACATATTCAAGAACTGCTGACGACCAATTTGTATTCAACTGGGAAATGGCAATGCCTTCTGGCAATAATTTGCTGAATGAAAACAGTTATAGCGGTGGTCGATTTGATTACAAACATTTTATTGATGGTGGTAATTTAGCCGTTGGTATGTCTTTAGGATGGAATTCATACAACGAATATACTCCTGCTAAAGTTTATCAAAACGATGATGAAACCGGTGCTGTTTTTACAGATATGGTAAGACACGTATACACCTTGCCTATTGCTATAAATGCAAACTATTTCTTTTTCAAACGTAATATCAAACCTTATATTGGTTTAGGTATTGGAACAGTATATTCTGAACAGGATTCGTATTTTAACATTTACTCAATAAGCGAGAGCAACTGGGGATTTTTAGTAAAACCTGAAATAGGTTTGCAATTAGAAATCAATGAAACTTTTGGACTTGCTACATATGCAACATATAATTATTCTACTAACCAGAGTAGCCGATTTGATATAGACCAGCTAGCAAGCATTAATATTGGTGCAGGTATCTATTGGGAATGGTAATCTAATAAAACAACAACTTATGAAAAAAAGAATTATATTCTTTACAGCAATCTTATTATCACTTGTGCAAAATTCATTTGCACAAGTAATACAAGAATCGCAACCAGATAAAGAAGTATGGAATTTAGTTTCTAGTGAAGGAACTGTAACAAAGATTGACAAAACTACAAGAGAGGTCACTTTAATGGGACCTGAAGGGAACCTTAATACAATCAAAGCTAGTGATGACATCAAAAGATTTGATGAAATTAATGTGGATGACAATATCACTTTCAAGTATTGGACATACCTAAAAGCAGAATTTAGAGAACCAACGTTATCGGAAAGAGCAACACCATTACAAATAGTTTCTGAAGCAGGAAAAGCTCCTGAAGGAGTTGCACCAGGTGCTGTAGTTGGAGCTGTTGCTAAAGCAATTGTAACGATTGAGGTACTTAACAGACCTTATATGATTGCTACTTTAAGAGGGCCTAGAGGAAACTTTATGACGGTTCCTTTACAAGACCCTAAAATTTTTGAAACTGTTCATATCGGTCAAGAACTTATTTTAACCTATGCTGAAGCAATTGCTATATCATTAAACAAAGTAGCTTCTACTAACAAATAACTTATGAGTTTTATTCAAAAAGTAAAAAAAGAAATAATAGAAATACTTTTAGTAACTGCCTATTTTCTTTTGTGTTTTGGAGTTCTGATACTCATAAAAAAGCTAACCTTAGGTCAAGTAAAGGTGGAGTATTATGGTTTCTCTGCAGCACTAATTGGAGCACTTATAATGAGTAAAGTTGTTATCCTTTTAGACAAAACACCGTTGGGTAAGATGTACATCAGACAAGCTTTGTATAAACATGTTTTGATAAAATCTATCATCTATACATTGGTCGTATCCTTTGTACTGTTTTTAGAAAACTTAATACATACTTTACTAGAAGGCGAAAGTTTTACTGAAGCCATAAAAACAATTTTATCACACAGAGACCCATTGCAATTTAGACTTATCTTACTTGCCTCTTTTTTATCTTTAGGAAGCTACAATGTTATCATAACAATTAGAGACTCTATGGACCACGGAGAACTGACAAAACTATTTTTTAATAAAAAAAAGCACACTAAATAATCAATAAAAAACTAAAAAAAATGAATAAAATTTCAACATTTATGATCGCATGTATGTTAGCTCCCTTAGCAATGCTAGCACAAACGGAAAAAAACGATACTGACTTTTTCAAAGCATTATTTGGAGTAGACAAAATTACAATTGTACAAGATTTTATTAATGTAAACGCTGCTCAAAAAGACGCTTTCTGGGCTACGTATAAAGAATACGAAATAGACAGAAAAGAACAAAGAACGGCAAGAATTGAGCTGATAACTGATTATGCTGAAAACTATACATCGTTGACTGACGATAAATTAGATGACTTATGTGCAGAAAGTATCAAACAAAAAAGCAAGAATGCTAAGCTTATCAAGAAATACTATAAAAAGTTAAAAAAAGATGGTGGATCAAAAGCTGCAGCACAATTTTTACAAGTAGAAAATTATTTCTTAAACTTATCTAGAGTAGCTGTATCTGAAAACATTCCGTTTATTGGTGAATTAGATAAAATCTAAAAACATATCAACAAATGAAAAATATTTTCACATTTATTATCATATGCGTGTTAGCTCCATTAGCGATGCTTGCACAAACTGAAAAGAACGAAGCAGACTTCTTTAAAGCTACCTATGGCTTAAACAAAATGGATGCCTATAAAAACTTTATCCTTGTTGAGCTAGCTAACAAAGATGCTTTTTGGGAAGTGTTTGAACAGTACGAATCTGAAAGATTAGAATTAAGAGATAAAAAACTTGTTATGATACAAGAGTATTCTGACAACTATATGATTCTTGATGACAAGATAATAGACAAATTAGTAAAAAGAAGTTTAGATTTAAATGATCGCACTTCTAAATTATTAAGAAAATATTACAAAAAATTAAAAAAAGTAGGAGGTTCAAAAGTAGCAGGTCAATTTGTTCAAATTGAAAGTTACTTTAGATCTATTGCTAAATCTGCTTTATACGAGAGCATCCCTCTTATAGGTGAGCTGGATACTTTAGAGTAACTCAATAATTTATATTTACAAACAGTCCTAAAAACTAACTTTTAGGCCTGTTTTGATTTTAGTATTTTTACAAACAAGAATAATCTAACGACTCAACACTAACGCCTCATGAAAAAATCATTTGCAGTAAAATCTCTATTCATTTTAGCGATTACACTATTATCTAGTACAATTCAAGGACAAACAGTAGAACTTACAGCTGCTTATGGATACCAATTTGGTTCTAAATCTAGCTACGGTTATAACAACTACGTGAAAATTAACGAAGGAGATCAATACAGCTTTACTATAGGAGTTGACATGTTTGAAGGAGCAATAACAGAAGTAACTTGGATACACCAGTCATCAGGCATTACGCAAAGAGATCAAAATGTAAACAACGGGAACACTCCTAACTTAACTGATTTAGACATGGATTGGATCATGGTAGGTGCTTCAAAATACTTAACAAAAGAAAAATTAAGACCTTTTGTTGGTGGGGGTGTTGGTGCAGCAATCTTTAATGCCAGTAACGCCAACCAAAGAGTTTTTGATCACCCGATAGATACGAAATGGTATTTAGCTTTTTCAATGAAAGCTGGTGCCAACTATATGATCAACGACCAATGGGGATTAAATATACAAGCTAACTTAATGGTACCTATCCAATGGGGTGGTGTCTATTTAGGAACTGGTGGTGCAGGAGTTTCAGCTTCTAGCAATATCCTTATCGGTGGATTTAGTGGAGGTTTGGTTTATAGAATGAAATAAAAAAACAACTCTCCTAGCGTCTTTTTTTTAGACAAGTATACTATTTTGCCTTGTGTAAATGCAAAACAAAAATCTTAACCTATTGCGTGTAAAAAAATAGAATCCATTGTAAATGCTCCTTTCTTTTTAATTAAAAGAAAAGGAGTGTTTTAGTTAAAAAGAGCTAGTCTACAGCACAGTTCTAAAAAAGATTTATCCCAAAAGTAAAAAAGCATAACAATCGAAGTACCACAAGCAACGATTCAAGGCTAAGACAAAGAAGAAGAGATTTGTAAACTTCAATAAAAAGAAATACTTTTACCTCCACTAATTCTTATATCAAAGCGCTTAAACCCTCGTTACAAAGCACCTATGAAACACCTAATTGTAATTTTTCTGTTCAGCTGCTCTTTACTTCAAGCCCAAAAAGACACCATACATCTTAAAAATAAGGATATACTTGCTGGTACCGTAGAAAACTATACTACAGGAGTTTTGACTTTTAGCACTTCCTATAGTGACAAAGATTTTAAAATAGAATACGATAAAGTTACATCTATATATATCCATAAAAAAACGATTGTTACCCTTACAAAAAGTCGAAGACGATATGGGCATGTAAAAACCTTAAAAACAGGAACAATAACGATCTCTACAACTGACCAAATTGTTGAAACATTTAATATCTCAGAAGTGATTGCATTTCAAGAGGTAAATGACGACAGACGAAAACGTGTCTCTGCTAGTATTGATTTTGGTTATGATTTTACCAAAGCACAAGGAAAAAGACAAACTACGGTAAATGCCACTGTAGCATATGTTGGAGAACTTTGGGTAACCAATGGTAGCTTGAACGTTTTAAACTCTGAACAAGATAATGTAGTAGACATAAAAAGAACGGATGCAAAAGCGGATCTTCGAAGGCTAATATCTAAATCATGGTATTTAATCGGGGAATTAACATATCTAGCAAATACAGAGCAAGCCTTAGAAGGACGATATACTCCAAACATTGGTTTCGGGAAATTATTAGCAAGTACCTCCAAACTATATTTAGGCTTGTCAACAGGTATCGCATTCAACTTCGAGACCTACCTAGATTCTGCTCTTAACAAAAATTCTACAGAAACCTTTTTAGCTGCAAACTTAAATATGTATAATTTTGAAGATATAAGTTTAACTACCGACATAAAAGTCAGTCCAACAATATCTGAATTCGGAAGGGTCAGGGCCGATTATAATTTAACATTGAAATACGACCTACCTTATGACTTTTATATAAAAACAGCATTTACGATGAATTATGACAACCAGCCTGCCATCTCAGGAAACGATTATGATTATATCTTTTCTACAGGCTTCGGATGGGAATTTAATAAGTAAATTTTTATTTCATTCTTAAAACCAATAAAAGATCAACTCACCGCACAACAAGGGTTTTGTCCTAAAACCTATCATATCGCAGTTTTAAAACCATAATATAACGTAGAAAACACAGTGTAAAAACTTGTTCTAACATGTTGTAAGCGCACAAAAAAAACTTTGAAACCCACATATCTTTGTTGTAATTATTTTACAAAACGAACAAGGATGAAAACATTACAACTACAAAACGAAAAAGCAACCAAAATAAACTTATTTGATTTCAAATCAATACATATGAGAACTTTCCACTTAAGCTGGATTGCATTTTTCTTGTGTTTCTTTGGATGGTTTGCTCATGCTCCTTTAATGAACTCAACAATTGGACCCGACTTAGATCTAACGAAAGCTCAAAAAATAACAGCTTTTATTGCTTCTGTAGGTGTAACTATATTCGCACGAATATTCGTAGGAAATTATTGTGATAAAATAGGACCACGTAAAAGTTATATCTACTTATTGATTTTTGGAGCCATTGCAGTTGCAGCATCTTCTTTAGCTTACTCCTGGGAAACCTATTTATTTTCTAGAATGGCTATCGGAATTATTGGCGCTTCTTTTGTAATTACACAATACCATACTTCTGTCATGTTTGCACCGAATGTAGTAGGAATTGCAAATGCAACAACTGCAGGCTGGGGGAATCTTGGTGGCGGGGTCACCCAGGCTGTAATGCCGTTGATTGCAGCAGCAATGTTAGCTTTTGGATTGGCTGAATCTGATTTGTCCAAATGGAGACCCGCAATGTTTGTTCCTGCCATTTTAATGTTGGTAGTCGCTTATTTATACTGGAAATACACCACAGATTGTCCCAAAGGAAATTATGAAGACTTACCTACTGAAAGACCGCAAGCAGCAAAAGGAGAGTCTAGTTTATTAATGACTGCTGTAAAAGACAAGAGAGTTTGGATATTATTTGCAATGTATGCAGGATGTTTTGGAATGGAATTATTTGTTAATGGTAGAGCAGCAACTTATTATCAAACACGTTTCACGTTAACAGAAACCTCAGCAGGTATTATCGCCTCATTATTTGGATTGATGAACTTATTTGCTAGATCTACGGGGGGATGGTTAGGAGATAAATTTTCTAAAAAACATGGTTTACAAGGCCGTGTAAAATGGCTGGTTGTAGTTATGGTTATTGAAGGCTTCGCATTGTTATTATTCTCTAGAATGGACGCCCTACCATTAGCTATTGCAACTATGATCTTATTCTCATTATTCGTTCAAATGGCAGAAGGAGCAACTTTCTCTGTAGTGCCTTTTATTAATAAAAAAGCTTTGGGGGCGGTGTCAGGTATTGTAGGTGCAGGTGGAAATGTAGGTGCTGTGTGTTATGCTCAGTTTTTACTAAGAAGTGGTTCTCCATTACAAGACTGTTTCTTTTACTTTGGATTTGTAGTATTAGCAATCGGACTATTAGGGATCGGAATTAAATTCTCAGCAGCAGATGAAAAAGCTGCGGTGGACGAACAAAATAGATTAGAAGCACTTTCAAAAGTTGCCTAAATAAAAATATACAATCCCATTTTAAAAGTCCTTTGATAATTTCAAAGGGCTTTTTACCTTATTCAAAAAAAAAAAAAAAT
>CEWR01015369.1_pt1 | contig 59387 bp, 53 predicted proteins | sample 356321 | NCBI WGS metagenome assembly CEWR01 (sample SAMEA2621551, study PRJEB7988) | marine metagenome | biome: marine biome (ENVO:00000447); feature: mesopelagic zone (ENVO:00000213); material: "saline water (ENVO:00002010), including plankton (ENVO:xxxxxxxx)" | depth 790 m
GCAAAGATTTTTGTGTTTTTCTTTTTTCAAAAAGTACTTCAAACTTCGTTTGGTACTTTTTGAAAAAAGAAAAACCCATAACGAATGTTATGGGTTTCCTTTTGCGGAGAATGAGGGATTCGAACCCCCGGAGGTGTGACCCTCAACAGTTTTCAAGACTGCCGCATTCGACCACTCTGCCAATTCTCCAAAGTGCCTCATCAGATATTCTCTGAATGCGGTTGCAAATATACACTCATTTTACAATGTGGTCAAACTTTTTTTAAAGTTTTTTTCTAAAAATAAATAACCCCCTGATAGTACTGATTTTAGCTTTCTATAAACAAATAATTCCTTCCTTCTTTCTATGAAAAACGGCAAGAATCCTTTAATTTGCAAAAAAATACACAGATGGGATTCGAATACGATTGGATAGTCTTAATAGTAATTGGTGTTTTTGCAGGAGCATTAAATACAATTGCTGGTGGTGGATCATTAATTACACTCCCGTTTTTAATCTTTCTAGGACTTCCTCCTGCGATTGCCAACGGAACGAATAGAATTGCTATTTTATTTCAAACTGCTTCGGCCGTAAGCGGATTTAAAAGCAAAGGAGTTACCACATTCCCTTTTAGCTTGTATATAGGAGCTTCTGCTTTTATAGGGTCTTTGATAGGAGCACAAATTGCGGTAGACATCAAAGGCGAGACTTTTAACAAGATTCTCTCAATTATCATGCTTGTTGTGGTTGTATTAATTGTATTCAAAAAGAAGACAGATCTTACTGAAGCAATTGCAGAACGTACTACCGGAAAACACCTTTGTATTTCAATTCTCGTTTTCTTTTTTATTGGTATTTATGGAGGTTTTATAAATGCAGGAATCGGATTCGTAATGCTTTTATTACTTCCTATGATAAATAGACTTTCTCTAGTAAAAGCGAATGCAACAAAAGTAACTGTCGCTTTTATTTACACAACTGCCGCTGTATTTCTTTTTATTCTCAACGGTAAAATAAATTGGAAATACGGTCTGATACTCGCAATTGGGAATTCTATTGGAGCTTGGCTAGCAAGTCGGTATTCTGTAAAAAAAGGCGATGGATTTATTCGTGCTGTGTTGCTTGTCGTGGTAAGCGGAATGGCTATAAAGCTATGGTTTTTCTAAAACAGAATTTATCTCTTTGTATAAAAGGCTATTACTTCGACTGAATTTCACATATTTTTCATCTGTAAAAACCATATCGAGAATCCTATTTTTAATTTACAGAATAGTGCTCGATAGAATTTTATATTGAAATTACTCGAACTTACATTTAGTTGATCTACAAAATATCAAATTGAACAACGGCTATAAAGCTACTCTTCTTTCCATTCTAAAGTTTCCATCAACTTAACAACATCTTTTTTAATATGATGTACAGCTGGTAATATTGAATCGTAATTAGGTTTTGCATAAAAATACAAGGCACCGGTCATAAAATTCTTAACAGAATCGGTCGCATGAAACTGGATTTGAGTAGCGGCATTACCATACACTTCAAATAATTTACCATATACATTAGCGCTCGGGTTTTCAAAAGGAGTTCCCTGAATATCATCCGCCTTAATCATATGTTTAAAAGTCAATTTTTCAGCATCCTGTAACAACAACCTTATATTATCTTTCACTGGAAAGTATGTCAACACTAAAGTGGCATTTAATTTCGGATAACTAATGTCCATCCAATTGTTTCTCTTTTTTATAAGCACCGCATCAGAAGCATACTCAAAACTGTAAGGATGCCCATCATTAAGTTTTTTATACGCTACCACACCATACTCTAAACGCAAAAAAGAAGACGGCTTAGGCAATGTATCCTCTTTACAAGAAACAAAAGAAATTAGAAAAAACAAACTACAATACATACGAATCATAACAAAGTCACTTTTACTTGTTTCACTCTTTTCCTATCTGCCGCTTCTACAGTAAACACAAACGAGTTAAAGCTAATTTTTTCATCCTTTCTAGGGAAACGACCCGTTATCTCCAAGATAAACCCGGCCAAGGTCTCAGACTCACCTTTAAACGGATCAAAAATTTCAGAATCTACATCCAACACCTTGTAAAAATCTCTCAGCGCTGTTTTTCCTTCAAAAATATAATTGGAAGCATCAATTTTAGAATACACCAAATCATCGGCATCAAACTCATCACTAATTTCTCCAACAATTTCTTCAATCACATCTTCTAAAGTAACCAAACCACTAGTCCCTCCATATTCATCTACTACAATTGCTAAATGATTTTTTTTCTCTTGAAACTCAGCCAACAAATCATCTAGTTTTTTATTTTCAGGAACAAAGAAAGGCGTTCTTATCAAGGTTTGCCAATTAAAATCAGCCTTGGTGATATGAGGTAATAAATCTCTCGCATACAACACGCCTACAATTTCATCAATATTTTCGTGGTATACAGGATTTCTTGAAAAACCGTTCGTAATAATTTTCTCCAACATTTCTTCAAATGAGATAACATCAGAAATGGCAAAAATATCTATTCTTGGCTTCATTACCTGCACCGTCTCCGTACTACCAAAAGCGACAATTCCTTCTAAAATGTTTTTCTCGTCTTTTGTTGTAGCATCATCGGAGGTTAATTCTAAAGCTTGAGACAAGGTTTCTACAGACAGGCTTGTATTTTTCTTACCTAGCCTACTTTCTACTAAACCCGTTAACTTTCTTAGCAAATAACTCAAAGGAGATAACAAAACATTTAAAATAGAAATGGGTCTTGACATCAAGAGCGAAAAACTCAAAGAATTTCTTGTTGCATAGACCTTAGGAAGTACTTCTCCAAAAAGAAGAATTAAGAAAGTAATTAAAACAACCTCTATTAAAAAGCGAATATTTTCCTCAATATCTCCCATAAAAACAGTTCCGAGAACTGAAAAAAGAAGTACAATTAAAATATTTATAAAGTTATTTGTTATAAGAATGGTTGCCAATAATTTTTTTGGCTTAGACCTTAATTCTAATACCAAATCTCCTTTAAGAGTTTTGGACTTTGCCAAAACATCTAAAGTAGTTTTAGACAGTGAAAAAAAAGCAACTTCCGTTCCTGATATCATTGCTGATAATGCCAAGAGACATAACAAAACTATTACATCTATAATAATGTACCAAGGCAATGAACTGAGCAGTGAATTAATGGGTTCTGGATCCAATGTTATTCGTTATAATTTATAATTAAAAAGGCAAATCATCTTTGATTTCCTTTGTTGTATTGTTTTCTTGTTTTGAAATAGGAGCTGCTGCTTCTAAACTATCTTTTTTGGTCGATAAAAAAGTCATTTCACCAACGTGAATTTCAGTAGCATACCTTTTTACTCCATCTTGCTCCCATTGCCTTGTTCTAATACGTCCTTCACAGTAAATGTTATCCCCTTTGCTCAAATATTTTTCGCAAATTTCAGCCAATTTATTTCGCACTACCAAATTATGCCACTCGGTGTTGGTTGTCTTAGCACCTGTTTCTTTATTTGTATATGTTTCATTCGTTGCAATTGGAAAACGACCAATACAGTTTCCTCCTTCAAAATAATGAACTTTTACTTCATCTCCCAAATGCCCAATCAGCATTACTTTATTTAATGTTCCTGCCATAAGTTTGATTCTTTACCAAAAATAATGAAAAATTCAGATTCTACACCATATCCCTAATATAAATAGGTATTGAATCTCTTAAATTTATATTTTAAGATCTTAGTGACTAACGACCTGTCCAAAATCATAGTCCTCTAAAAACCTATGAATCAATCTAGGAACGGCATATGACTCTATAGTATGTATTGGAATTAAATCGGAATGAGAACTTTTTGTCTTAACAACCCAAAATTGAGTATACAAATGCTGGTGAGACAACTTATGTACCCACTCTTTAGTATTAAACAATTTTAAAGAGACATCTGTAGAATCAATTAATTCTTGAAATTGATCCAAAGCAATCAACTGCTCTAATTCAACTGTACCCTCAGATTCTATTAACGGAAATTGATATAGATTTTCCCAAATACCTTTTCCCTTTCTTTGAGAGAGAATTACTTCATTACCGTCTGCAAGCACGACAATAAAATTAAAATATCTTTTCCTAATTTTAATTTTCTTCTCCTTTACAGGCAACAACTGAATCTTATTATTTGAAAACGCGTGACAACCTCCTAATAAAGGACATAAAGTACATTCTGGGCTTTGAGGTTTGCATTGCAATGCTCCAAAATCCATAATTGCTTGATTATACTGACCAGGATTATCTGATTCAAGTAATTTTTGAGCCAACTCCTTAAACTCTTTAATTCCTTTTGGTGAATTTATAGGGGTATCAATTCCAAAATAGCGTGCCAATACACGGTACACATTGCCATCAACTACTGCTGCTTTTTCACCGTAACAAATTGAAGATATAGCTGAAGCTGTATAGTCACCTACACCTTTAAGTACTAAAAGCTCTTTATATGATCTAGGAAACTCACCACCCAATTCATTGACAATATACTTTGCTGAAAAATGAAGATTGCGAGCTCTAGAGTAATAACCCAACCCTTGCCAGAGTTTTAATACCCTTTCTTCCTCTGCCGCTGCAAGATCAAAAACGGTAGGAAAATTTTCAATAAATTTATGATAATAAGAAGTTCCTTGGGCTACTCTTGTTTGCTGTAAAATAATTTCTGACAGCCAAACAGAATAAGGATCTTTCGTTTTTCTCCACGGCAAATCTCTATTGACAGACAAATACCACGACTCCAATAAGTTACAAAAGTTCATTGTTTTATTTTAATTCTGCAAGTATACATTATTTATTGCATTAAATTTTAGTGATTTAGCTTTTTGAAATTGATTAATTGTTTTATATTTGCAGACTTTAAAAAACATAACAACCCTTATAGAAATTATATTAAAATGACAAAAGCAGATATCGTATCAAATATTTCAGACAAATCAGGTATTGAAAAAGCAGATGTTTTAGCAACAGTAGAAGCTTTCATGAGTGAAGTAAAAGTCGCTTTAGAAAAAGGTGATAATGTATACCTAAGAGGTTTTGGAAGTTTTATTATCAAAACAAGAGCAGAAAAAACAGGAAGAAACATTTCTAAGAACACTACTATTAAGATTCCTGCACACAATATTCCTGCCTTTAAACCTGCAAAAACATTTGCAGAAGGAGTAAAGAACAACGTATTAGTAAAGTAATTTACTGAACAAATTATTAATCAAATCTGTGAAATAGTCAGATTTATAAAACAGCAACATTATGCCAAGTGGTAAAAAAAGAAAGAGAGCAAAAATCTCTACGCACAAACGTAAGAAAAGAGCAAGAGCGAACAGACATAAGAAAAAGTAATATTTAATTACTTTTTCTTGTTGTTTTTTCAACAAGCCGTTCATTGAAATTGAAGTTTTAAGAAATTTAAACTTCGTTAGGGTATGTACCCTGTATTAAATTTAATCCATCTGTGTAAGAAATAAGTTTCTTATGTAGTTAAAACTATTGGAATGAAACTAGAATTGATTATCCGTTCAAATTCATCTGATATTGATTTTGCTCTACTAAAAAATGGTAAACTAATTGAATTTAATAACGAAACAAACAATAATAAATTTTCTGTAGGTGATATTTTCATTGCTAAAACAGGAAAAATATTAAGTGGTCTAAATGCATCATTTGTAAATGTAGGATATCCTAAAGACGGATTTTTACATTACCATGATTTAGGACCACAAGTTCACTCGTTATCTAATTTTATTAAAAAAGTAAGTACAGGTAATTACAATGATTACACTTTAAAAAACTTCCGATTTGAAAAAGATATTGACAAAAGCGGAAGTATCGATCAAGTTTTAAAAACAAAACAAAATGTTCTTGTACAAATTGTAAAAGAACCCATTTCTACCAAAGGTCCTAGAATCAGTTCAGAGATTTCTATTGCCGGTAGATTTTTAGTATTGGTGCCTTTTTCCAAAAGAGTATCTGTATCACAAAAAATTGAAGATCCAAAAGAAAAAGAGCGTCTAAAACGTCTTGCCAAAAGCATTAAACCTGCTGGTTTTGGAGTTATTTTACGAACAGTAGCACAAGGAAAAAAAGTAGCCGAGCTAGACAAAGACTTACAGAACTCATTAGAGCGTTGGAAAGAAATGTGCGGAAAAATTCCAAACGCAGCAACTCCAACAAAAGTATTGAGTGAACTGAATAGAGCATCTTCTATATTAAGAGATGTTTTAAATGAATCTTTTACAAGTATCGTTACAAATGACGAAACCTTGTTTGAAGAGATCAATGACTACTTAAAGGAAATTTATCCTGAAAAGCAATCTATTCTAAAACTGCACAATCCACAAACTCCTATTTTTGAAAAATACGGAATTGAAAGACAGATTAAATCTGCATTTGGACAAACAGTTTCTATGAGCAAAGGAGCTTATTTAGTTATTGAGCATACTGAAGCACTTCACGTAATAGACGTGAATAGTGGAAACAGATCTAACAAAGCAAATTCACAAGAAGAAAACGCTTTGGAAGTAAATTTAATTGCTGCAACAGAAATTGCACGACAATTGCGTTTGCGTGATATGGGAGGAATTATCGTAGTTGATTTTATCGATTTACATTCTAATGAAAATCGTCAAAAATTATACGATCATCTGAAACACGAAATGTCTTTCGATAGAACAAAGCATAAAATATTACCTCCTAGTAAATTTGGATTGATCCAAATAACTAGGCAAAGAGTACGTTCTGAAATGAATATCAAAACAAAAGAGCCAAACCCAAACATAAATGGTGAAGTAGAAGCTCCAATTGTATTGATTGAAAAATTAGAAGTGGAACTAAATCGATTATTAGCAAGTAAAAATGGAAGTAAAACGATCACGTTAAACGTGCATCCTTTTATTGCTGCTTACTTGACAAAAGGACTAATTTCTGAACAAATTAAGTGGTTCTTTAAATACAAAAAGTGGATCAAAGTATTACCAAGAGATGCTTATCAATATTTACAATACCGATTCAAATACGATCGTTAGTATAAATATTAGCAAATAATATATCTTTAAAAAGCACCCAGTCTTCATTGACTAGGTGCTTTTTTTATTTATAAACTTACCGTTTTAGAATAGCTATCTAAAGAGCCTTGCCTCCCTCTTAGCGCTCCTTTTTTTGTTTTACACATTTCTGTATTGCCGTCATATAAAAACAAACTAGCCAATAGGCGTTCGTCTAACGGAATTCCTAACAATTCTTTGAAGTTATCTTCTCGTAAAAGACCTCCACTAGACCAATAATTCTCATAACCTAATGCCGTTGCTGTTAGCAACATATTCTGAACAGCAGCTGAAGTAGCTGCTATATGCTCAATATTAGATTGCTCAGAAAGCAAGTCCCCACCCTCTGATGATTCTGGAGTCCAAGTTACTTGGATCAACGTTTGAGCAGCTCTTAACATTTGAATTAGCTTCCCTCCGTCAATGTTGTTTTCTATAAAGTAATCAGCAAGTTTTCTACAACTCTCGCCATGTAAAACGTAAAATCTCCATGGCGCGAGTGACTTCAATCTCTTGTCAGAAGCTTTGGCGTTTATATAGTGAAATGGTGCTTTCCCTCCCATTTCTACTATTTCTGAAACATCGTCTGAGATGTCTCTTACTTTTATGTTTTCTTGACTTAAAACCTTTAAGGTCCTTCGGTTCTTAATAGCTTCTTGTAATATCATACTATATATTTATACATTTAAAATAATCTCTATTTTAGCTAAAGTATCTGAATCAAAATCCAAACAATCTAATGCTTTGACACTATCTAAAAGCTGTGAACTTCTACTTGCTCCAACTAATACAGAAGTGATTCTTTGATCTCTTAAAAGCCATGCAATTGCCATCTGAGCCAAAGTTTGACCTCTTTCTTCAGCAAGAATATTTAACAATCGAACTTTGGACAAATCTTCTTCTACTTTCTCTCTATTTAAAAAAGAACTGTCTTTCATCACTCTCGAAACTTTCGGAAATCCATTTAAATACTTCCCGGTCAAAATCCCTTGGTTCAATGGAGAAAAGGCAATCCCGCCTACTCCATTTTCTTCTAAAACATCTAACAACCCATCTTCTACCCAACGATCTAACATATTATACCTCGGCTGGTGAATCAAACAAGGTGTCCCTAATTCTTTTAGGATTTTAAAAGCTTCTGCTGCCATTGCTGCAGGATAATTAGAAATCCCTGCATATAATGCTTTTCCTTGACGAACCATATGGTCTAAAGCACCCATAGTTTCCTCTAAAGGGGTATTAGGGTCTGGCCTGTGATGATAAAAAATATCAACATAGTCTAAATTCATTCTTTTCAGACTTTGCTCAAGACTAGAGATCAAATATTTACGAGACCCATTGTCACCATAGGGACCTTCCCACATTCCAAAACCTGCTTTCGAGGAAATAACAAGTTCATCTCTATAGGCTTTGAAATCGTTCTTTAAAATTTTTCCTAAATTACTTTCTGCACTTCCTGCGGGCAATCCATAGTTGTTCGCCAAATCAAAATGCGTAATTCCGTTATCAAATGCCGTATGTATGATATCACGAGCATTTTCAAAATCATCTGAATCGCCGAAATTATGCCAAAGACCTAATGACAAAGCTGGCAAGAGTAAACCACTATTCCCCGTTCTTCTATATTTCATTTTCTCATAACGAGTATCTTTCGCTTTATAATTTCCTTTTACAGGAACGGTAAATTGTGTATTCATATTTTTAAATTTGAACAGTAAACTTACTATTTTGATTTTAATTTTTATAGCAACAACCCTATTTATTTCTAAAACAATTACAATCTTTGTAAGACAATTTGAAATAACAGACCAATGCTAAAATAATTTAAATGACTACTTCTAAGAACGTATTACCTCTTATTATCCTTTCTCAATTTTTCTGTACCTCCTTATGGTTTGTGGGGAATGGGGTAAGCGATGATATTATAAATGGCTATCATCTAGTACCTCAAACTGTAAGTTATTTAACTTCTTCAGTTCAATTTGGTTTTATCCTAGGTACTTTAGTATTTGCCTTACTATCAATTGCAGATAAATTTTCTCCTTCAAAAATATTTTTTGTTTGTGCTTTTTCAGGAAGTGTTTTTAACTTGGGGATTCTTTTAAATCAAAACACACTATTTTCTTTATTATCATTTCGATTTTTAACAGGAGTTAGCTTGGCAGGGATTTACCCTATTGGCATGAAAATAGCTGCAGATTATTTCGACAAAGGATTAGGAAAATCATTGGGCTGGCTTGTTGGAGCATTGGTTTTAGGTACTGCATTTCCACATTTTTTAAAATTAATATCAGGTGATTACTCGTGGAAATATGTGATTTTAATAACATCCTTTTTAGCGATGCTAGGTGGATTATTAATTCTAGTATTCGTTCCACAAGGTCCTTATTGTAAAGTCAATTCCAAAACCAATAGCAAAGACTTAATAAAAATATTTAAAAATTCTAATTTTTCTCAGGCAGCAATGGGTTATTTTGGCCATATGTGGGAACTATATACTTTCTGGACATTTATACCAATAATTCTTACCTCATACAACAAAATAAATCCCGGTATTAATTTATCAATCCCTTTTTATTCATTTGTTATAATTGGTTCAGGTAGTATTGCTTGTATTTTAGGCGGCTATATTTCTTTGTATTTAGGAGTAAAAAAAACCGCAACTTACTTGCTTATTTTATCAGGGTTATGTTGCCTTATATCTCCATTTGTATTTTCAAATAGCCCGTTAGTATTTGTTAGCTTTTTAGTTTTCTGGGGATTGGTTGTTATTGCAGACTCACCATTATTCTCCACATTAGTTGCTACAAATACAGAACCTCAAACCAAAGGAACCGCATTGACAATAGTAAATTCTATAGGGTTTGCTATCACAATTATTAGTATTCAGATGCTAAGTTACTTGCATCATATTACTACATCTAATTTTATACTTTTAGTATTGGCTATCGGTCCTATCATTGGGGTATTGAGTTTGCTTAGAAAAACGAAACATAAAAACGTACACTCATAACCCTATACTCTTAATATTTGTGTTTATAACATATAGCATTTTGAAGAACGTAGCACTTTACCATCTTTAATTTAGAATAATATATCTATAATTACAGTATCATTATAAAACGGAAAATGGCACTATAGTAGCCTTGAGCAGATAACTCTTCCAGCAATTGGCGAACAGATAATAAGAAACATTGTTTGTAAAATAAAAACCTAATGAATTCGAAAAACTAGCACAACATAATAAATAAACAAAAAACCCCGATACAAGTGTATCGGGATTTTTAATATATAGTATTGAAGTCTTAACCTCCAAAATCGTCAAAACGAACATTTTCTGGCGGTACTCCAAAGTCATCACACATTTTAATGACTGCTTGGTTCATCATCGGTGGTCCACAGAAATAGAATTCTATATCTTCAGGGGCATCGTGAGTTTCTAGGTAATTATCAATTAATGATTGATGAACAAATCCTACAAATCCGTCACCTTTTGAATGAACATTTTCTTTAACTTTCCAATTGTCCTCTTCCATAGGCTCAGACAATACTAAGTGCATTTTAAAGTTAGGGAATTCCTTCTCTAAGGCTTCAAAATAATGCAAGTAGAACAGCTCACGTTTAGAACGACCTCCATACCAGTAAGAAACTTTACGTCCTGTTTTCATTGTATGGAATAGTTCATATAAATGAGAACGCATTGGCGCCATTCCAGCTCCACCACCAACATAAACCATTTCTGAATCTGATTGGTTGATAAAGAACTCTCCGTAAGGACCTGAAATAGTTACCTCTTCTCCAATTTTACGGTTAAATATATAAGAAGAAGCAATTCCTGGGTTCACATCCATCCATCCACCTTTGACTCTATCAAAAGGAGGACATGCCACACGTACATTCAACATAATATTACGACCTTCTGCAGGGTAAGAGGCCATTGAATAAGCTCTTTCCACTGTTTCAGGATTTTTCATTTCCATTGGCCACAATCCAAATTTATCCCATTCTGCTTGGAATTTATCTGGCTCACCTGGATGGTCTTGAGGATGCGCAGAAATATCCATATCAGAAAACTTTACTTCACAAGGAGGAATTTCAATTTGAATATATCCACCTGCTTTGTAATTCATATCTTCTGGAATCTCTACTACGAATTCTTTGATAAATGATGCTACGTTGTAATTAGATACCACTTTCGCTTTCCATTTCTTAATTCCAAAAATTTCTTCAGGAATAGAAATATCCATATCATTCTTTACTTTTACCTGACAACCTAGACGCACTCCGCCGGCTAACTCTTTACGAGTAAAGTGAGGTGTTTCTGTAGGCAAAGCTTCACCACCGCCAGAATGAACATGACATTCACATTGGACACAAGTTCCACCACCACCACAAGCTGATGGTAAGAATATTTTTTCATTACCTAAGGTAGATAATAAAGAACTTCCTGTTTCTACTTCAATAGTTTTTTCTCCGTTGATCGTTATTTTTACTTTCCCAGAAGGAAGTAATTTTGCTTTTGCAACCAATAAAACGGCTGTCAAAATTAGAATTACAATTAAAAATACGACAATACTTATTATAATAGTCATCTCTATAATCTTAGTTGTTTATAATTTGATTCCTGAGAAACTCATGAATCCTATTGCCATTAACCCAGTAATGATAAATGTAATACCCAGTCCTTTTAGTGGTGCTGGTATATTTGAATAAGCAATTTTTTCACGAATCGCAGCAATTGCTAAAATTGCTAAAAACCATCCAATTCCTGAACCTAAACCGTATACTGCAGACTCTCCTACATTAGAAAAATCTTTTTGTTGCATAAATAATGAACCTCCTAAAATAGCACAGTTTACAGCAATCAATGGTAAGAAGATCCCTAATGCTCCGTACAATGCGGGTGCAAAACGTTCTACAATCATTTCAACTAGTTGTACCATTGAAGCAATAATGGCAATAAACATGATAAAACTTAAGAAACTTAAGTCAATTTCATCTGTTTGTCCCACTCCATAACTTGCATCTAACCAAGACAAAGCACCTGGTCTTAATAAGTAAGTATCAAGTAAAAAGTTTACAGGAACGGTAACCACCAATACGAAGATTACTGCAGCTCCTAAACCTACTGCTGTATTTACTGTTTTTGATACTGCCAAGTAAGAACACATTCCTAAGAAATATGCAAATACCATATTTTCAATAAAAATACTCTTTACAAAAATGTTAATATAATCCATGTTGTATATTTTTATTAGTTTTCAATTAATTTTCTATTCTTAGAACGTTGTACCCAAATAATGATACCTACTGTTATCAAAGCCATAGGAGATAACAACATAAATCCGTTGTTTTCGTATCCCATTGCATACAACCCTGTAGATTCTGCCAACGTTTTTGCTTTATGTCCTAATATCTCGAAACCCATTAATTTACCAGATCCTAACAACTCTCTAAAGAATGCTATTAAAACTAAAATAAATGCGTAACCAGCTCCGTTTCCTACTCCATCTAAAAAAGATTTCCAAGGTCCGTTTGCCAACGCAAACGCTTCCAAACGTCCCATTACAATACAGTTTGTTATAATCAGACCAACGAATACAGAAAGTTCTTTACTTACATCGTAAGCATACGCTTTTAATACTTGATCTACTAAAATTACCAAAGAGGCAACGATCAATAATTGAACGATGATACGAATACGACTTGGTATTAAATTACGAATTAAAGATACAATCACATTACTCGCAATAATTACGAATAATACTGCGATAGACATTACCAAAGCAGGTTTTAATTGTACTGTAATTGCCAATGCAGAACAAATACCTAGTACTTGTACTGAAATTGGGTTGTTATCATTTAACGGGTCAGATAATAACGCTCTATTTTGTTTAGAAAACAATGCTTCTTTTTCTTCTGCCATGATTAATTATTTTTAAAATAAGGTAAATAACGTGCCAATCTTTCTTGTAACATATCAGAAACACCATCAGAAGTAATTGTACCTCCTGAAATAGCATCTACTCCATGGTCATCTCCTGCTTTAGCTCCTCCTTTAACAGCTTTTACAGAGACAAAATTGTCTGCTATAAACCCTGCTTCAATATCTTCCAATAAAGATTTTCCTGCAAACTGATCTTGAAACCAATCTGTCGTAATTTCAGCACCCAATCCAGGAGTTTCTCCTTTGTGTCCGAAGTTCGCTCCAATAATAGTGTTCTTGTCACCATCTAAAGCAACATACCCCCAAATTGCATCCCAAAGACCAGCTCCAAATAAAGGAACTACATAAAATGTTTTACCATCTTTCTCTGCGATATATAAAGGAAACCGTTGTTCGTTATCGTCTTTTTTCACTTCTTTATTTAAACTTAAAGCAAATGCATTCGTTTCAGTATCAACAGTACCATCAGCTTTTAGAGCTAATTGCTGTTTGATATACTTATTGAATTCTACTTCTGCATCGTCTCTTGAAACACCTAAAACACCAATGGTTCCTAGTATGTTTTGCATTTTTTCTGCTTTCACATTTTTATCTTGCAATGGTTTTAAACTCGTTGCAGTAAATGCTAACAAACCAGCAATTACAGTAACCATAATGATTGCAAAGATAAACGTATACGCGTTGCTATTTTTATCCATTTCTTAAGCTGTTTCTAAATTATTGTTTAGACGTTTTTTACGACGCTTGATATTTCCTTCTACTATATAATGATCAATAGTTGGAGCAAAAACATTCATCAATAAAATCGCCATCATAAAGCCTTCTGGGTAAGCCCCGTTGAATACACGAATCATAATTCCAAGCAGACCTATTAAGAATCCATAAATCCATTTTCCTTTATCGGTTTGTGCTCCAGATACAGGATCTGTAGCCATAAATACAATAGCAAAAGCAAAACTACCAACCAATAAATGTTGCCACCATGGAAAGTTCATCAATTCATTCAATGCAAGAGCATTGAAAATTAAGCCCATTAAAGAAGCTCCTATTACTCCGCCTAACATAATTCTCCAACTTGCGATTCCAGTAAAGAGCAAGAATGCTGCTCCTATTAAAATCATCAATACAGAGGTTTCTCCAACAGAACCTGGGATATAACCTAAGAACATATCCAATACACTATAAGAGACATCGTTATTTGCGGCTAAAGTACCTAGAATTGTTTCTCCAGAAATAGCATCTACAGTACTAGCATCTGCTACCCATACTTTATCACCAGACATATAAGGTGCATATGAAAAGAACGCAAAGGCACGAGCTACTAAAGCAGGATTCAAAATATTCATTCCAGTTCCACCAAAAGCTTCTTTACCTATTAACACAGCAAATGCAACAGAAACGCCTAACATCCACAAAGGCAAATCAATTGGCATAATTAAAGGAATCAATAACCCTGACACCAAATATCCTTCATTAATATCGTGACCTCTAAAAATTCCAAAAGCAAATTCTATTCCCAAACCAACGCCATAAGAGACGGCTACCATTGGTAAAAATTTAATCGAACCATAGATCAAAAACTCTATAAAAGTTCCTGCTTCTCCTAACTGAGAAAAATGCTGATATCCTATGTTCCACATTCCAAAAATCATGGCAGGAACCATAGCGAATATCACAGTTACCATGACACGTTTTAAATCAACTCCATCTCTAATGTGCGCCCCTTGCTTTGTTGTATGATTTGGTACGAAAACTAACGTATCAAATGCATTAAAACCAGGTGCGAATTTCTCTAACTTACCGCCTTTATCAAAAAGAGGTTTGTATGTATCGAATGTATTTCTAATAAATTTCATTATCCTACTTCGTTTATCATTAAATCTAATCCTTTTCTGATAATAGCTTGTGCTTCAATTTTAGAAGAACTTGTATAATCAATCAATGCAAAGTCTTCAGGGGCTACTTCGTAAATTCCTAAATTTTCCATTTTCTCAATGTCATTTGCTATTACAGCTTTTATAAGTTGCATTGGGAAAATATCGATAGGCATGACCTTTTCCATTTCACCTGTAACCACTAAAGCACGTTCTTCTCCTTGTATATTTGTGTTTAGTGTATATTCTTTGTTTGGTGATAACCAAGAAAAAGAAGTCTTAGAAGCAGAATGAATTGAACTACTTCCTATAAATGGGATCCACCCAAACATTCTATAAACATTCCCTTCAGGTATTACAGAAATTATATTGTTATAAAACCCTAAGAAATCTCCTTTAGAGGCTGCTGTGGAACCGGTTAAAACATTTCCTGAAATAACTCTTGTATTCTCAGCATTGATCTTTCCTTCTAAAACACTATCCAAAGATTGACCGGTAATTACACGGTAGTACTGAGGAGCATTTACCTCAGAACCCGCTAAAGCAATTACTCTGTTTGGTTTGTATTCACCTGTTAAGAATAAGTTTCCAATAATTGCAACATCCTGCGCATTTACTGTCCATACTTTTTCTCCTTGGTTGATTGGATTTACTTTAGAAATCTGAACGCCAACATTTCCTGCAGGATGTTTCCCTGCTACCTTTAAAAGCTCTACGTTATCTACTCTATTAAAGAATGAAGTAGATTCGTTTACTGAAAGGTAAACAGCACCAGCAGTTAACTTTGTAAGTGCATTGATCCCTGCTTGAAAAGCAGCTTCTTGATCTTTTAATACAAAAGCATAATTTGGTGCTAAAGGAGCAGTATCAAAGGAAGAAATAAAAATTGCTTTTGCTTCGTCAGTTGGATTTGCAATCACATCATATGGACGTTGATTCACAAAACCCCAACAACCACTTTCTAGAATTTTTGATAGCACTTGCTCTTTAGAAAGACTTAATGCGTCTTCTTTCCCAAAGTTTTTAAATTGGTCTTCAGATTTAGCCTCTATAACTATAGCTAATATCCTTCTTTTTGCACCCCTTTTAATCTCAGTTACTGTTCCACTTACTGGAGATGTAAATTTGATTTGTTCATTAGATTTTGAATAAAACAAAACATCTCCCACAGATACCTCAGCTCCTACCTTTACGGCTAGTTTAGGGGTAATACCATGAAAATCACTTGGTTGAATTGCAAAAATCCCGGAACGAGAAGCTGCAGAAATAGTTTCTTCTGCCTTGCCCTTAAGCTTAATGGTTAAGCCTTCTTTTATTCGAATGTCTTCTGACATATTTAGAATTTAAATTAATCTGTTTTAAAACATTGCAAATTTAAAAATTTTGAATTTTATACCCACAAATAAACACCTTTATATTAGCACTCTATCTTATTTATAATAAATCTAAATAATAATTATTGAATTCATTATGAATAAAAAAATAAATTGTCTAAAATCTAATAATCTATTCAATTTGGTGCTCTTTCACTAAGAAATATGTCTTTCTAACGGATATGAATCACGAAAAAACAAAACGAGTTCATTTATATTTTCAAACACAAAATATGTATGGCTTAAATAAATAGATTTGTTTTCTAATTCACTTTTACAGCTGCTATTCATATTTAAGGACAAAACTATAAAACAAGCTTTATTAAATGTGCTACATTCATATAGAAGAAAATATAAATACAATTATTCCTCCAGAAAGTAAGCTTCTAATCTCTTTCGACAACCTAGAAGCGGAGTAAAAAGTTACCACATTTTCTCAAAAGAGTTTTTCTTGAATTCTTTGTTTGAATCTCTAAAAGTTGTAGAAACTGTATTTTTCAAGATTAACGAATTTTTCTCCCCAAAAACTCTGAACAACAAAGCGATAGGGGTTAAAAATAAATAATAAACTCCTGTCAATAATATATTGGGCATTATATATCCTAAAACAGTAGCTACCCAGCTCCAAATGAGGTTGATGGTATTTGCAATTTTATTTGACAACAACCCTGAAGTCCCAATACCAAATGCAACAAATAATATCCATTCAGAATTTTTATAAATAAACACCCCAACTAAAACTATGGTTAGCGTTAAAACAGTTTTAACAGGTTCGAATTTAGTTATTTTCATTTTATATAAAATTTAAAATAATGTATAAACAAAAGGAGCCAATGCACTACCGGCAGAAAAAACAATCAAAATACCTAACAATAAGAGTACAATGATTACGGGTAACAACCAAAACTTTTTTCTTTCTTTCATAAAAAGCCACAAATCTTTTAAAAGCTCTATCATAACTTATTCTTTACTTATATAATTTGACAACGCGCTTCCAACAATGCCATGTCCTTTTACTGTCCAATGCGCATCACTCTTAAAATAACAGTCTTTATTTAACAACAAACTTGGATCAAAAAATTCTATCCCCAAATCAGAAAGTACTTTTCTAGTAGACTTTAATAAATTATCACCATTTATAACTTTTGCAACATGATTTTGCAACTCTTTATGAATATGTAGGCTTGTATTTGAATAAAAGTAATTTTGTGGTATTAACAAAACAGTTAATTTACCTCCTCTTTTTTTAACCAATTTATCCATTTCTATCAACGATTTAATCCCTCGGTTTTCTAATAAATTCTCTTTTCCTGTTTCTAGACTCACACTATTTGGAGGATTCGGTATATAAAAATCAAATAAGGAGTCTCTGTACTTCGTTCTGTAAATCACTTTTAAGACTAGTGTTCCGAAAAAACTATATTTCGACAAAACACGAAATGGATACTTATATAAATCAGGATCATTCCTTAAAAAACCATCATTAGTAACCAACCGGTACGGAATTTCTAATTCATTTCGTTTCCTGTCGTAAAAAGTCTCAGTCAAATCGGACTCCAAATCATTCCCTAAATACAATCCAACAATTACGTGTTTTGGTTTTAGATTGGTATTATTTCTAAAGTAATACTCATAATGCTCAGATTGAAAACCGTTTTGATAAGAATAATTAACAACAATAAAGCTCTTTCCAAAATCTGTATCTGCAAAAACTTTTGAAAACCTCTCATCTCCATTTACTCCATGACCAAAAGTAAACGAATCACCAAAAAATGCGACATCTACTTCTTCGTTTTCACAAGTGAAATTTTCTCGTAACCCTTTATCGTTAGTACTAATATCCATCTCAAACTCATCCGTAACCCAAGTTGTAGTAAAGTTTTTCTTGATAGGAAAGACAGACTCTTTATGTACTTTAATCTCTCCAGATTTCGAGTTTTTCTCAAATATATCTAAAGACCTACTTACGTTTGTTTTTTTACTTGAAATTTGTTCTAATTGATACTTGTCTGAAAAAAAGAAATGTACTTTCAAAACAACAAATGAAACTAATTCTAACAAAACAATCGTTGTTATAAGAATAATGAATGTATCTTTTATTTTCTTCATTGTATCAATCTTTAGCGAAAACTGTTCTCCATTTATCTTTATTCTCAAAATCTAATTGCTCTTTTTTATCATAGACAAAATCGCCTATTACTAAATAATCCATTTCTGTACTCATAAAACATTTATAAGCATCCAAAGGACTTAAAACAATAGGTTCACCACGCACATTGAAACTGGTATTCACTAAAAGAGCAACCCCTGTTTGTTTTTTAAACTCATTAATTAATTCCCAATAACGAGAATTTGTTTCTTTATGTACTGTTTGAATTCTTGCCGAAAAATCTACATGTGTAACTGATTGTATGTTACTTCTTTTCGTATACAAACGATCCCACAACTCCATCTGATTGTAATTATCAGGAAGAGACTCTCTAAGTTCCTCTTTTACAGGCGCAACCAAAAGCATATAAGGTGACGATTGTTTCAAATCGAAATATTCAGAAGTATCTTCAACCAAAACTGATGGAGCAAAAGGCCTAAACCCTTCTCTATATTTAATTTTAATATTCAATTTTTTTTGCATTTCATGATTTCTGGGATCACCTAAGATACTTCTATTACCCAAAGCTCTTGGACCAAACTCCATTCTTCCTTGAAACCAACCAACTACATTTCCGTTAGAAATTTTATCTGCAACATAAACTTTTAATTCAGAAAAATGATCATATTTATTAGCCGCAGCTTTGGTTTTTTTATTCATACTAACAATTTCCTTGTCAGAAAAGTCAGGTCCCAAATACATACCATCTAAGACATCATGTTCTTTATTCGTATTTCTTTCAGCATCAAAATACATGTAATGAATAGCTAAAGCAGTCCCTAAAGAACCTCCTGCATCTCCAGAAGCGGATTGAATATACAAATCTTCAAAAATTTCATTTTTCAACAATTTTCCATTCGCAACACAATTCAAGGCAACACCACCTGCCATACACAAATTATCAGAACCAGTGATTTTCTTGGCTTCTTTTGCCATTTTCAAGACAACCTCTTCAGTAACAACCTGTATAGCCAAAGCTAGATTATAATGTTTTTGTTCTAAATCATCTTCTTCAATTCTCTTAGTTACACCAAATAATTTTGCCCATTTTTTGTTCTGAGTCATTTTTAAACCTGTCGAATAATTAAAATATTTTTGATTCAACCATATTGAACCATCTTCTTTTACATCAACCAGCTCTTCTTTAATTATTTTAACAAAACCCAAAGTCTCCTCAGAAGCAATATTCCCATATGGAGCCAAACCCATTAATTTATACTCTCCAGAATTGACTCTAAAACCTAAATAATAAGTAAATGCACTATACAATAAACCTACAGAGTGAGGAAATTCCATTTCCTTAAGCATTTTTATACTACTCCCATTTCCATAACTAATAGATGCTGTACTCCACTCTCCAACACCATCAATTGTCAAAATTGCCGCTTCTTGAAATGGAGATGGAAAAAAAGCACTTGCCGCATGTGATAAATGGTGCTCAGTAAATAGTAACTTTATATTTTTTTTATCATAATCTGAAACTTCTTTCAGGCCTTCATAAACTAATTTTTTCAAAAATAGTTTTTCTTTCAACCAAACAGGAATCGCTTTTAAGAAAGACAATAATCCCTTTGGGGCAAACGTATAATATGTTTGTAGTAATCTCTCAAACTTTAGTAAAGGCTTATCGTAAAAAACAACAGCATCTAATTCATCTAAAGACAGTCCTGATTCTTCCAAACAATATTTAATAGCATTTACTGGAAAATCGGGAGTGTGTTTTTTTCTTGTAAACCTTTCTTCTTGAACTGCGGCAATAACTTTACCGTCTACAACTATCGTTGCAGCAGAATCGTGATAAAACGCAGAAATACCTAGAACACTCTTCATTAAATGATTATGTTTAAAAAAACAAGAATCGCAAAAATACAGTTTTATTTTTTTTAAATTAAAGATTTAATCCGTAATAAATATCAAGTCAATCTCTTATGTCATTTAATTCCTATTATATATTTAGAAATTTTCAAATGTTTATCTTTACTTTTTCTAGTAATAAAAATCAATTTCAAATTGCATAAACTCATTCCTTTATTTCTCTTAACATTCATATTCACAAACGATATCGATGCTCAAAATTTCACGGCAAGCTTTATTAAAACTGTTACATTCAATACAGGAGAAAATTTAAATCCAATTATTCCTCTAGGAAGTAAGCTTTTAATTTCCTTCGACGACCTAGAAGCGGATCAAAAAAATTACCATTATTTTATTGAACATTTTGACTATAATTGGGAAGTATCAAATCTTCGACCTACAGAGTTTATGAACGGGTTTCAGTCATTTGAATTGACAGAATTTGACAACTCATTTGGAACCTATCAAAATTACACACATCATACTTTTGAGTTTCCTAATAGAAACTCACGCATAAAAATAAGCGGGAACTATCTACTTACCATCCTTAATGAAGAGGATGAAATATGCATTCAAAGGAGATTTATTGTCTACGAAAATCTAGTTGTAATAAGTGCAAAAGTAGTTAGAGATAGACAGTTAAAAAATATTGATCTTAAACAGGTGGTGCAATTTTCAATTTACCACCCAAATGTTGTGATCAACAATCCTGCTCAAGAGTTAAAAATAAAAATTATTCAAAACCATGACTGGAATATTGTTAAAAGAGACATCAAACCACAATATTATAAAAAAAACGAAATTACATACAATTACAATTCTGAAACTAGTTTTTACGGAGGGAATGAATTTTTAAATTTTGATACTAAAAACTTCAATGGCACGAATGTAAATATTATGAGAACGGCTTTCGAAGATCAATACTATAATACATACTTGTATCCTAGTATTGTTAGGAATCGTATGCCCTACAGTTATTACCCAGATATCAACGGAGGATATACGATTAGAACTTTAAACGGAAACGAAGTAAGCACAGAAAGCGAATACACAAATGTTCATTTTTACCTAGACGCGACTCGTGACCTGAAAGAAAATGAAGATATTTATGTTTATGGATCCTTTAACAACTATTCTTTTACAGAAGAGAACAGGTTGAAATACAATAAAGACTATGATTATTTAGAAACTTCTATGCTTTTTAAGCAAGGATTTTACAACTACACATATGTGATCAAACAAGAGAGCCAACCAATAGATATAGGAAGCCTTGAAGGCTCCTTTCAAGAAACTGAAAATGAATACACTATCTTGGTTTACTACCACCCTTTTGGATCTAGAATTGGAAGAGTTGTTGGTATGACTTCTATTAACAGCAAAAACTAAAAACATTCTTTTATTCTTTTTGCAAAAATCAACGGAGAGAAATCAACATTTGTATTTGTTTTGAGATTCCATAAAATTACTTATATTTATCATAGATTAAATAGACAAAAGTGGTTGAAAAAATAACAAAGGGCATCAAAATTTCTGTGCTAACAAACTATGAAGGCATTCATTCTCGTAATGAGAACGTTATGTATGCATTTAGTTATTTCATAACTATTGAGAATCAAAGCAATGACACAGTGCAACTTCTATCTCGTCAATGGGAAATCTATGATTCTTTAAATTCAAAAGAAACTATTATTGGAGATGGTGTTGTTGGTCAGATTCCTATTTTAGAGCCAAACGAAAAATATACGTATCGCTCTAACTGTATATTGGATTCTAAAATTGGTGCAATGAAAGGACATTTCAACATGATCAATTTCACTACTACAACCGACTTCAAAGTACATGTTCCTACTTTTCAGTTAATCGTTTCTGAAACATTGAACTAAGCACTCAAGTATTTCACTCTTTTAAAACAATACGCTGTATTATTTTGGAGAATAACACATTGTTTGCAGTTGGATCCATGTTGAAAAACATAAGGTTTATCATTTGAAAAACCACTATTGTCAAGAATAAATAAATCATCAAGATCTACAATTCCCTTAGCATTCCTTCTAATAATTTTGTACGTATTATCGTTAGAAGCAGACTCACCTAGCTCAAACCAAGCACCACTTCCAATACCACCCAACCATTGTCCGTTTTCAGAAGTAAACACTTTCAAATCTGGCTTTACTGACCCTACATCATTTTTAGTTTGAGATACTTTAGAGAAAAGACATTTTTTATGTTCTACAAGTACATATTTATTTTCATAAGATTTTATTTCTTGATTGAGCGTCTCTAAACATAAATAACCTGCACTCCTTCCTCTCAACACACTGCTAATAGGACTTGGTGTTACTAGATAAGATCTTTTTAATTTGTTTTTAATTTTTTTATTCGTCGTAGAAACGATCATAGTATCTGTTACAAAACGAGCACAATTACTTCCATTTTTAATGAAAGCACCATAAGGAACTTCAATCTCATTTTGCAATTCAAGAATATAAGACAAAGCTTTGTCGTAGTCAATTTCATTATTCACACTCGTAATCATTCTGCCCTCTCCATGTGTCTTTTCAGGATGCTTGTCCAAATACAACAAAATCTCATCAAGGTTTTGTATTTCTTGTGAATTATGAATTGCCATAATAGGAATATGAACTTCATTATCTGTTTCTTCAGACCGCACTCTTCCATAAGTGATAGAAGTAATATACCTACCAAAGTCAAAATAATTGATTTTATTTGTCTCTTTAGAAACCAACAACATAGCTGCGTGACCTGCTTTTACTTTTTGCTGCCCTCCTACTCCTAAGAGCGGCCATATTTTAGCTACCAACTCACCTCTCGCTATGCTAACAACGACTTCTGGGTATGCAATCACGACAATAAAACCCGAATTAATTTTCATTAAACTGATGTTTTAGATTGGTACGAAAACAAATCTGTAGAAGCATGCTCTCCTGTTAAAACATCCAAATAGTACATTTTTATAGTATCTCCTTTTTTAACAATTGAAGTGACACTTGTAGTCTCTACATAAGAACGCTTCATTTTAATAGCAATTTCTTTTGTTCCGAAAGAATCATTCAAATGAAAATCCAATACATTTTGCTCAGTTGCTTCAGGATATAAAGCTTCAAAATTTGCAAACCAAGACTCTCTTTCTGCTTTTATTGGTTTGTCGTAAAGTGTTGAAGAAGACCATATTTTCGATTTATTGGAAAGTATTCTAATATCTTTCTTTACACCATCCCAAATTAGTTCAATACAAATTGGCATAAAAGACCAATCCAATGCAATTAATGTAAATGGCTCTACACCCTCTAATTCTAAGTCTTCAATTGCCCATTTTGCATTTTCGGCTTCTAAAACTTCTTTTACCACCAATCCTCTGCTATAAGCATAAGGGCTAGTGTCTTCATGGTTTTCATATGCACCGTTTAACAAACATACCAACCGCTCATTTTCGGACAAAGCGACCCAAGTTCCTCCTGCTTTTTCATCTTTAGGATACAAGTATTGAATATCTTTAACTTTATAAAAATCTGGTGCCAAGGTTTTTCTATCAGGTTGTTCGTCTCTATTTGAGGTGAAAATAAAATCACCATTGCTTTTAGGCAAAAAAGTTACTGTACACATATCTAAAACTATAAATTAAATTCCTTTTGTCTTAAAGGTGGTTTAATAATTACACCTTTCTCCAAAAATAATAAAATTGTTTACACTGTATATTAAAATCATATTTAAATCACAATTCATTTCCAATTAAGCTCTAACTTTGCTTTTTTCACTAATTTCACCTAACTAAATGAAAAGAGTAGCAGCTCGATATACAATTAATGATTCTCAGCTTTTTAAAACACAGGTTTTAGATTGGGCACAACAATTCGACTCTGTAATTTGGCTCGATTCCAACAAGCATCATCAAAAATACTCTCATTATGAAGCTATACTAGCTATTGGAGAACACAGTTCTTTAAAAACTGATTACAAAAACGCATTCGAAAAACTCAAGAATTTTCAAACCAAAACCAAAGATTATCTTTTTGGGTATTTAGGGTATGATTTAAAAAATGATATCGAGCAATTAGATTCTAACAACCACGATGTCTTAGATTTTCCCGATTTATATTTTTTTCAACCAGAAAAACTGCTTTTCATCTCTGGAAACAATGTCATTTTTAAATACCTAGAGACTTTTGAAAATGATATTGAAAAAGATTTCAAATCTATAACGATACAAAATACCCTGACAAAACTTAAGCAGCCATCAAACGCAAATATAAAACTGAGGATTCAACAAGAGAGTTATTTAAAAAAAGTAAAAACTATTTTAGATAACATTCACCAAGGAGATTTGTATGAAGTCACTTTTTGTCAAGAGTTTTATTCCGAAAACACTTCTATAAATCCTATTCAAGTTTATGAGAATCTCAACAATATCTCAAAACCACCATTTGCTACATTTTTAAAATTTGACAATCATTATTTATTATCTGCATCCCCAGAGCGCTACTTGAAAAAAATAGGGTCAAAGATAATATCTCAACCTATTAAAGGAACATCTAAACGATCCAATTCTATAAAAGAAGACCGTCGTTTAAAAGAAAACCTTGAAAACGACCCCAAAGAAAGAGCGGAAAACATAATGATTGTAGATTTGGTAAGAAATGATCTATCAAGAGTTGCTATCAAAGGAAGCACAAATGTTGAAGAACTTTGTAAAATATATAGTTTTGAGCAAGTACACCAGATGATTTCTACAATCTCTATAAATACTCCAATAGACATTCACCCTGTAGATATTATAAAAAACACTTTCCCAATGGGAAGTATGACTGGGGCTCCGAAAATAGCGGCCATGAAAATCATCGAAAAAGAAGAAGCCAGCAAACGTGGACTTTATTCTGGATCTGTTGGCTTTTTCACACCTAATGGTGATTTTGATTTTAATGTAATCATAAGAAGTATCTTATACAACCATGCTAAAAAATACGTCTCCTTTTCAGTAGGAAGTGCAATTACATCACTCGCTATTCCAGAAAAAGAACTCGAAGAGTGCCTGCTAAAAGCCAAAGCAATGCGAGAGGTACTGCTTTGAGACATTCTACAGACTTAGGTTTCTATATTTTTAGCTTTTTCTTCAATGGAATAACTTATATTTGAATAAGATTCGTCTTCTAAAACTTAATTTATTTTATCTGTGCTTAAACAGTTTCAAAAACATCTAGACAAAAATTTTCCATTTTTAAAAAAAAGCAATATTCTTATTGCAAGTTCAGGAGGAATAGACAGTACAATACTAGCCCATTTATTTCACCAAACAGACCTGAGCTGTTCTTTGGCTCATTGCAACTTTTCTCTTAGGGCTAAAGAAAGTGATTTAGATGAAACTTTCGTCAAAAACCTAGGGAGTTTTTTAAACTTCCCTGTATACACAACTACTTTTAATACAGAGAAGTATGCCTCTGCAAAAGGTATTTCTATTCAAATGGCAGCACGCGAGCTGCGTTATGATTGGTTTGAAAAAACAGCTAAGAAACATCAATTACCTTATATCATTACGGGCCATCACAAAGATGATGTTTTAGAAACAGTATTGATAAATTTCACAAGAGGAACGGGGTTAGATGGACTTACAGGAATACCTGCGATAAATGGCAAAGTTGCCAGACCATTGCTTCCTTTTTCTAGAGAAGAAATTCAGAAATACGCAGAAAAAAACAATATCATTTGGAGAGAAGACGAAAGCAACAGTTCTCTAAAATATTTTCGCAATAAAATCAGACACGAAATTGTGCCTATTCTCAAAGAACTCAATCCAAATTTTTTACAATCCTTTGACAATACATTAAGCAACTTAAAAGAAAGTCAAGTAATCATTAAAGATCGAATAGAAAGTTTGAAAAAACATGTATTCAGCTACAATGAAAACGGGATTCATTCCATCTCTATCAAAAAAATAGAAGAATTAAAAAGCCCTAAGGCCAACTTATATGAAATCTTAAAACCCTACGGATTTGCAAATTCGAAAGATACCACAAGCTTATTAAAAGCGCAGTCAGGTAAGCAATTATTTTCAAAAACACATCGATTGTTAAAGAACAGAGATGAATTATTGCTAAGTATTTTACAGAAAAACACGGAAGACACTTTTGTCATTCCTAAGAACACTAAAAGTATAAAAGAGCCTATTGCTTTGAGTTTTTCTGAAATTGAAAGCGTCGGTCAATTTTCTTCTACGACAGCCTATATTGATAAAAAAAAATTAAACAACACATTCATTGTAAGGAAGTGGCAGAAAGGAGACTATTTTTACCCAATAGGAATGAACGGAAAGAAAAAGCTGAGCAACTATTTTAAAGATCAAAAAATGTCTCTTCTTCAAAAAGAAGAAACTTGGTTGCTGTGTGATGGAAATGATATTGTGTGGGTTATCGGAAAAAGAATGGATGATCGATATAAAATATCGAAAAATACAGAAATTATTTTAGAAATAAAATTCAGCAACGCTTCTCACTCAAAATAACAACCAACAATTCCTTGGTTTATAAAACAAAACAATGAAAAAAATAGTAGTCTCAATTCTTTTATTGATTGGAATAGTTTTCTCTGCACAAAGTCAAGAAAACACAATTACTTGGAAAACGTCAGTTGTTCAAAACAATGACACAGAATATACATTAGTTTTAAAGGGAACCTTAAAAGAAGGTTGGCATCTATACTCTCAGCACTTGCCCGAAAACGGCCCATTACCAACCGTTTTTACTTTTGAAAATAAAGGTTTAAATTACCAACTTATAGGAGTTACTACCGAGAGTAAAACCCATACAGTCTATGAAGATATTTTTGAGATGGAAACTTCATTTTTTGAAAAAAAAGCTGTCTTTAAACAAAAAATAAAAATTCTTAAACCCACATTAGGGAACATTGAAGTCACTGCAGCGTATCAAACTTGTGATGATGAAGCCTGTACTTTTGAACCTGGGGAGAAACTTATCTTTCAATTAAAAAACACTGCTTTAACTACTCAAACAACAAAGAAAGTAGACAACAAAAGTATTGAGCTATCAAAAGCCCTTGATTTAAACATCACAAACAAATCAGAGTTCTTAGAAAACGTCTCAAACGCAACAGAAGAAGGAAAAGGACTTACTACCATCTTTCTATTAGGCTTTTTTGGAGGATTGATTGCACTGTTAACTCCTTGTGTATTCCCAATGATCCCTTTAACAGTATCATTTTTCACAAAACAATCTAGTACACGAAAAAAAGGTATATATAACGCACTATTATATGGTTTTTTTATTAGTTTTATTTACTTATTACTAAGTCTTCCATTCCATTTTTTAGACTCTTTAGACCCCGAGATATTGAACAGCATCTCAACTAATGTATGGTTGAATGTTACCTTTTTTGTGATTTTTATCTTTTTTGCTATTTCCTTCTTTGGCTATTTCGATATTTCACTTCCACACTCTTGGTCAGACAAAATGGATTCTGCTTCAGATATTGGAGGAATTATAGGAACCTTTTTTATGGCACTTACTTTAGCCATTGTTTCTTTTTCATGTACGGGTCCAATTTTAGGATCTCTACTCGTTGGTGCTTTATCGTCTGATGGCGGAGCAATGCAATTAACATTTGGAATGGTTGGATTTGGAACTGCACTAGCATTACCTTTTACCTTATTTGCATTATTTCCCAATTGGCTAAACACACTTCCTAAATCTGGTGGATGGTTAAATACAGTAAAAGTTGTTCTAGGATTTTTAGAAATTGCTTTGGCCTTAAAGTTTTTATCAAATGCTGATATGGTTCAACACTGGGGCTTCCTTAAACGTGAAGTTTTCATCGCTATATGGATACTCGTTTTCGCGGGACTCTCATTATATACTTTTGGTAAGATTAAATTCCCACACGATGCTCCAATAAAGAAACTAAGTTTAGGAAGAAAGCTTACTGGACTTACCTCTACGGCTTTTACAGTTTACCTAATTGCTGGTTTGTTTTTCAATACTTCACTATCTCTATTAAGCGGATTCGCACCTCCAAAATTCTATAGTATCCATGAAACTAAAACGGATTGTCCCTTAGACTTAAACTGTTTTAAAGATTTTGAAGAAGGTTTGGCTTATGCGAAAGAACATGACAAACCTATCTTATTAGATTTTACAGGATGGGCATGTGTGAACTGCAGAAAGATGGAAGAAAACGTATGGAGTGACCCTGAAGTATATGCAGAGCTAGAAGAATTTGTTCTTATTTCATTGTATGTTGATGATCGCAAACAACTATCAGAAGAATTACAGTTTGACTTTCAAAAATCGAATGGAAAAGTTAAAAGCATAAAAACAGTAGGATCTAAATGGGCTACATTACAAGCCATAAACTTCGCTACAGCATCACAACCGTTCTATGTGCAACTCTCTACAGAGATGAAACTATTGAATCACCCCGAAAAATATACAGATACTGAAACGTACCTAACTTGGCTTAAAGACGGATTGGAAAATAATGAGTAATTGGTAATAGTTAAAATAAATTTTTTCAATTAATAATTGTTATTTTCCTAGTAATCTAAATACCAATTAAACAAATCTACTTTTACACCAATAGTAAACCATGTTGTTTGATCTTCCTTAATGTTATCAGTTGTCGTTTCAGGAGAAAAACCTCTATACACAATACCTGTAAACACTTTTAAATCTGTTACTGGATTGATCAGATAAGACACTTGCAAATCTGTATTTAAAATCATTGCCTTCACTCCTTGACCAATTTTATTATCATAATCTTGAACTCTTGTATCGTAATTTTTATAGATATCACCACCATAATTTAAATCATCCATATCAAAACCTTTCAACCCATAAATCAGCTTTAAATTCGCTGCCCACCTGTCTTTAGAATACCTACTAATAAAAACAATCTCTCTAAAATTTGATCCCCAAGGATGTGCAATTTCTTCCCCAAAATGACCATAATTTAATATTGGCGTTTTATGAGAAAACGTATAAGGTCTTATTAGATTATACTCCAACTGCAAATACAAATTCTTTACTTTAAAAGCATCAAAATACTTTGCCCCAATTTGAAACGCATATTTATTACCCCAATAACCATTTTGTGCTTTTATCTCTTCTAAAGTAAACTCATCTAATACAAGTTGAGAATACATAGAAATACTTTTAGTAAACTTATAGGATGCATTTATACCTAACACCTTACTACCTGAATCTTCACCTCTATTAAACTCTAAAGAATTATAAAATATAACTGGATTCAAAAAATCCATTTCCATAGTCCCTGTTCTGGTATTATCAGTTATCACTCCTTCGAACAAACCAATATTTAATTTTTTATTAATATTGATACTCAAATGATGTGAAGCAACATATTTTCTTGCATGTGAATTTCCAACTCTCACTTCCTTTCGAATATCCGTCATCCACATCCACAAATTCGTATATTGAATTTTCCAAAAGCTAGTTGTTATCTTAAAATAAGGATAAGGTGCTGCAACATCAGAAACCATCATTGAACGATACCCATCTCCAATAAAGTTTTTTCCCTGACCCAATTGCAGTATAAAAAATTCATTTGGGTTATAGGCAATATATCCTTCTGCAACAGGAAAATCATAAGAATTTTCCTTAAATCCTTTTGCCTTTCCTCTACCGAAAACCAATCCATCTGAATCAAAAGTTTTCCTTTCCCATTCATCAATTCCATCATTTACATATTGTGCGAAACGTCCTTGTGTTTCATAAATTGTAGCAGAATAGGAGAACTTAGAACCCAACTCACCTTGAATTTGTAATATTCTTGAATTCAAAAAAGTATAATCGATATCCGAATTGTCTTTACCTAACTGAACATCTACGAGCAAGTCTAGCGTTAACCAATAGTTTTTCCCTTCAACTTTAACCAAGTGCTCATTCCATAATTTTCGACCTACCCAAGATGATTTCTTTTTTAGGAACTTCATTTTTTGAGCATCTAAATCAACATAATCTAGTACCTTATTATAAGTAAACGGTTTTACAGAAGTATGAACATTATCTCCCTTAATATAATCTCTTTCAATTTGAATATATCTAGAATAATTTAATGGAATATTTAAGTTACTTTGATGCTCTAAGATCACTGTTTTCCTTCCTGCTGTTAGCTTTTTCTTTTCGATTTCTATAGGCTTAGAAAAACGACCCTGATCACTTCTATTTTCATTTCTTACTTCTTGTCTACTCTTCTTAGGGTTAGGGAATTGAAATGGCATTGAAAAACTCATTTCCACTGCATGACCGTTAAACTGTGCCGGCTCTACATAAGGTAATTTACCAAAACACCTGGTCACCTCTGCTTCGAATTCTGAATAAGGACTATTAACATGTACTACTTCAAAGTTACCTGTTTTTGATACAAAAAATAAAACATTCACAGTACCTTCAAAATTATCAGTAATCATTATGTCAGGAACAACCAAATTTTCTAAAACATCGTTTTTAACCGAAGTATTAAAACAGGACTCTAAATAACTAGATGCCTCGCTTTCGCAATCATTATACACAGGGAATTTCTGAGTTTGTCCTATAGAAATAAAACACCAACAAGAAAAAAACAAGAATAGAAAATAATTTTTCATCGCTTAAAAGTAGAGTTATAATTTGGTAATAATATTGTTTTCCAAGAGGTACCTTTGATGCGATTCTAAACAAACTGCAATTTGATTATTATCAAACTCTAAACGATGTCCATACTCACTTACCCATCCAATTTGTTTAGAAGGATTCCCAACAACCAAGGCATAAGGTAATACCTCTTTAGTAACTACTGCACCTGCTCCAACCAAAGCATACATTCCAATAGGGTTTCCACAGACAATTGTTGCGTTTGCACCAATAGTTGCTCCTCTACCTACTTTTGTTTCTATATATTTATCTTTTCGTTGCACAGCACTGCGTGGATTTAAAATATTTGTAAACACCATAGAAGGTCCTAGAAAAACATCGTCTTCACAAATAACCCCAGTATAAATAGATACATTATTTTGAACTTTAACATTTTTACCTAAAACAACTCGCGGAGAGACGACAACATTTTGCCCAATATTACATCCTTCACCTAAAATACAATTTGACATAATATGACTAAAATGCCAAATTTTTGTTCCTTCACCAATACTGCAATCCTTATCTAGGATAGCTGTTTCGTGTGCAAAGTATTTTTTATTGTTTTTCATAGTGATTCAAAGAAATGAGTCGTGAAGCGAAAATACAAATTATATCCAATAAAAATGAAGTTCCACCAATTAGATAATAGCTTTCATATCTTTACAAAATTAGCCACTTGATATAAGGCATAAAAAAGGCTGCCTTCCCAAGACAACGTTTATATTTGTTTTAGTTCAATACTATTCAACTAAAAACGAAATAGGCAATGAATAACGAACACTTACAGCTCTTCCTCTTTGTTTTCCTGGAATCATTCTCGGAAGTGTTTTCACAACACGGTTCACTTCTTTTTCTAAACTTGGATGTGATGCTCTCGCTTGAATTTCAGTAATAGCTCCTGTGTGGTCAATTTTGAACATCACTAAAATCTTTTTCTTCCCTGGACTCAAACCTAATTCTTGCCCTAAACCAGCATCAAAATTTCGATTCACATGTCTCCTTATATGTTTTGAAAAACAATTCTTCAATTCGTCTTGATTTCCTTTACAACCAGGAAATACTGGTACATTTTCAATAATAATAAAAGGAACCTCATCTTCAACTGAATCTACAATATCTATCTCTATTAAAGAGTCAATCCCAACGGGAATATTTTCTCCCCTATTTTCGATCAAAACTTCTGGCAACTGTTCTTCCTCTTCTACCTTATTGATTTCATCAAATAGCTCTACCTCCTCTGCAGTAATTTTATTTACAAGCTTTTTTTGCTCCTGCTTTTGAGGTAGAAGTTCTTTTGTGAAGACTTCTGACATACTATAGTCTGTATTTATATTGAATTCTGTAGTAGTTAATATTGCAATTTGTATTTTTTTCGTTTCGAACTCAATAAAAACATACACAATAAACAAGGCCAAAACCAAACCTAGTAAAGTAAATATTTTAGAACTTTTTTCTAATTTCTCATTGAAGTTTTTCTTTGTGTAGGCTGAATTTTTCTTTTCTGTATCCATCTGAATCTTTTTTTAAGTTAGACCTTAGAAATTACAAGAAGCATACCACAAAAAAAAGGTTGTCTTTTAAGACAACCTTTATATATTTTTGAACTTTATTGACTATTCAACCAAAAAAGAAATTGGTAAAGAATAACGAACACTTACCGCTCTTCCTCTCTGTTTACCAGGAGTCATTTTAGGCAATGTTTTAACGACTCTTTCTGCTTCTTTTTGTAATCTCGGGTGAGGTGCTCTTGCTTGAATTTCAGTAATAGAACCTGTTTTGTCAATTTTAAACATCACAAAAATTCTTTTCTTACCTGCAGACAAACCTAAATCAGATGCCAAACCAGAATTAAATTTCCTGTTTATATGCTTCGCTATTTTCTTAGAAAAACAAGCTTTTTTTTCTGCTTTTGTTCCTTTTTCACAACCTGGAAATACAGGAATATCTTCGATAATAGCAAAAGGCACGTCTTCAACTACTTCTTCTCCTTCTTCTTCTTCAACGATATCTACTATTTCAACAGCTTCTTCTTCATCCGTCTCAGTAGACTCTATAACTGTTTCCTCTACCTCTACTTCATCTTCAACTATTTCAATAATATCTGGTGCCGCTGGTGGTGGTGGGGGTGGTGGTGGTTTCACCTCAATAGGTCGAGATGTAATTACCATCTCTTCATCTTCATCACCCGACAAAGAAGCAACTCCTAAATCAGTAATTACTCTATCATACGTTTTGTGTTCTATCGAGATATACACGATAAAAAGAGCCAATACCAAGCCTAATTGTATAAATAGTTTGGAATAATTTTCTAAATTGGACTTCGGATTTTTCTTTAACTCCATTTGTTGAAATAATTAATGAGTTCGCTAATTTACTAATTAAAATACCACTTTTCCTAACCTTAAGTCATAAATAAACCTACAAATCTGTAATATTCAACTATTTTTATTGAAATCCAAAAAAGACACGCTCCTAGGCTCTTAAAAACTCTTTAAACTCTTGACGGATTCCCTTTTCAAAAAACAACATTCCGATAATAATTCCAGAAGAATTAGCAAACACGTCATACAAGTCTGCTTGCCTATAATTTGTAAGTAATTGTTGTAATACCTCCATTAAAACTCCGTACAAAAAAATCACCATTATAAGCCAAAACTTATAACTCATCATTTTTCCAGATTTTTGAATTACAAAAAACCAACTTAATGTCAACACAAAATAAGCGATAAAATGCTCATATTTATCTAAATTAGACAGATTGATAGCAGGCTTTAATTGATTCAAATTAAACAGGCTTAAAATGGCTATACTAACTGTAATAAAAACAGCTATGTAAAAAGCATTATCCTTGTATAAGTTTTTTATAGCTTGTAGCATCTAATAAATTATCTATCTGAGAAACATCTGTTATTCTTACTTTTATCATCCATCCTTCGCCATAAGCATCAGAGTTCACAACCTCAGGCGCATCTTCTAGCCCTTCATTAAATTCAATGACCTCACCAGTTACAGGCATAAATAAATCAGAAACAGTTTTTACAGCTTCTACAGACCCAAATACTTCATTTGCCTCAACAACCTCATCTAAGGTATCCACATCAACATATACAATATCTCCTAATTCACTTTGTGCAAAATCAGTGATACCTATTGTCAATACATCACCATCTACTTTAATCCATTCATGGTCTTTTGTGTATTTTAAATTGTCTGGTAAATTCATTTTTATTTTTTTGAAAAATTATGTTTAAACTTTATATTGGTTGTCAAATACTACTTCTTAGTGCAACTAGATGCGTGCAAAAATATAAATTATCTTTTTATCGAACACTATCCATTAATTAATAACTAAAAAAATTCATTACAAGAAGCATTAATTCCCTAGGTTGTATGTGATACTTATCCCACTACTAACTGATTGTCTTGGGAACGAAGTCGAAATTGCATATCGAGACGCAGATTGATCATAATAGAAAGTTGCTATTAAATTTTTATTTAGATTATAATCTGCAGACATTTTCAGTGAAAATATATTTTGCCCACCTGTTACCTGCGTATTCCCTGTATCTATCGTTCTAATTGTTGTTAGGTTTTGTCTGTAGGAAATATCGGCTTTCATGTTCAAGTTTCCTTTTAATGCCTTTCTTCGTCCTGATGAGGATCTCAATTTTAAATCCTTAATAATGTACCCCAGTCCAAATACATATTCTGTTCCACGAATATCAGACATGCTATTATTATTAAAACTCAATGCCATCATTCTATCCTTATTCATCTCTCCTCTAAAGGACAATGAATTCTTAAGCTTCATATCAATTTTCACTAAAGGAGAAAAACCGTCACTTAAAGCAATTGTAGAGACAATAACTTTAGATATGTAACTTCCATTAATAATAGGTGGTGCATTATTTACATCTTTTGTATACTGAACATTATTACTCATATTACCAATAGTATAAGATGAATTATAAGCATGTGTTACCGTAAAATTTGAAAGATTTTTCTTAAACCACTTTATTTTCATAAATCCTTTATAACTCAAACGCCAATTAGGCAAAGGCACATCTCTAAAAGGACTTAATTTTTCTGACGACGCAGACCCTCCTGAATAAGCAGAGGTAAATGCCGGTAATAATACGTCTTGACTATTTTCACTATAATTTTCTATAGGCAATCCACTTTCTGCAGCCAGCCTAGCTTGAATAACAGATCTATTGGCAAGGAATTCCTGGAAAGTATCGTCTCCATTTCCATCAAAAGACGTTTTAAACATGCTATAACTCATGTTAAAATTACTTATTTCAGAAAGTTGGGTCGTCTCAAGAAGCTGAACATAAGAGTCTCCATTTTCATTTGTACCATCATAATTCCCATCTGATCTTTCTGTAAAATCTTTTACAGGATCAATTTGCTGAGACTTGTTTCTAGTTTGAATTCTATTTGCAGTAATCGTAATATCTAAATCTTTTATGGGCTTTAAAGACATAGACCAATCTAATTTATCATAATGCGTATTTGTATACGTTTTAGAATAGTAATTCTCGTCCTCTACCCCTAACAAATTAACATTCCTTGAAGTCAACCAATTGTTTTCTAATGCTTTTTGACGAATATCGGCTTGACTTCCAAATACAAACCCCAATGTTGGAGCAAAACCAGCAGATGTTTTGCTTTGCCCTAAAAACCCAACAGACTGGCTGTAACCTGGTAAATACGTTCCGTTATTTTCAGCATAACTAAATCGTACTGTTTTTATTGAAGTCAACAAGTCATACGTTACATTCAAAATTTTCTCAGTTGTAGATGTTTTCTTCTTCTTACTACTAACTCTTCTAGGCACTTTTGGCGTTGCAAACTTGGGTTTCCCATCGTCTGACTTCTTTTTCTTTTTTATTTTTTTGCTTTTAGGAGTAAAAAGACTTTTTAACCCTATTTCCTTATAAAACTTTGTCATATTTAAATTCGTAGACAAACTATGCGTATTTGCATTTTGAATTGCATTACCCATTTCATATACAAATGACTGAGAACCTGCTTCCCAACTAAAATCTGCCGTATAGCTATAATCAGCACTCACAAAACTTAGATAAGGAAGTTTATCAATTGGTATTTTATAATTAGCATCTAATTTCTGATTGTAATTATTAGCACGCCCAATATTGAAGAAGTTACTATACAAACTAATTTCTTCTAATTCAGAATCCTCTAAAGTCTCAAATGAATCATAGATATGTTTGTTTGCTGCCCTAAAGTTAAACGTCAATGCTTTTGTTAAATTATAACCGATGTTATAATCCCAATCAAACAAGAAGTTTCGTTGTTGTAAAGTAGGTAAAGCTTGTCCTGTAACCAAGTTTCTAGATGCTTGCTCATTGTAATTTCTTACGAAATTACTATTTACCCCAACCGTGGTTGGCAACGGATTAAAATTAAACTCTTTTATCAATCTAAAATACTTACTATTTAATTTTTTAGAATTCTTAAAAGGTTCTATCGGTTTTGAAGGAATGTTATACCCATAATTTGCAGAGGTTCTTACGTCTTGTACGATGTATTTTTGAACATTGTAATCTTTGTGTTTTTCTTCATTAAAACTATATGACGCTGAAAAATTTTCTATATCATAGGGCATTGGTACTTTGTCCAAAGTTCCTATGCGTTCTTTTCTTACATTGATCAAACTAACACTTTGTCGTTTCGTATAATCTGTAGCACTACTGCTATTTTCATTGACGCCTACTGCATCTTCAAACAGCACATCTTGAAACTTAGGATCGTATTTAGGATCTCTAAATTCTTCTGAAATAGAATAACTCAAAGGTATTTGCACCCCCCATTCTTTAGGCATCAATTTACCTACATTTATATTTGTTGAAAGCCCATATTGCTTTACATCCTCTAAACTTCTTTCGTTTACTTGCTCTTCAACGCCACCAAAACCAATTGTTGACATACTTCCTGTCAAAGCAACATCTGCCAGATCAGCAAAATTGGCATTGGCACTAACCACAGTTGCCCAACCTCCCTTATTATCAAAACCGCCAACTCTTAATTCATTGAACCATATTTCAGCACTCTGTTCTACTTCTGAAATATTCTGAATCCCCATCATCATAGTCTTTATATTGGCAAGATTCGGATTTCCTTTTACACGTATTCTGTACATAGGCTCCTCTCCGTCTACCGGCAGCGGATACAACACACCTGCTCCTGAAGAACCAGACTCTGCATAACGTTGTACTTTTAAAACTCCTAAACTCTCTAAATCAACCTCAAAATTATTTTCTTCTGGCCAAACTTCTTCCGAAGTTCTCCCACTATGAGGTGTTGCCTTTAAAGGAATTTCTATTTGGTAATAGTTATCATTCAAATCAGACCCTAGACGCACGATTGTCATCAATTTATCATTCTCCAAGTCCGTGCCAATTCCTTCAGCATGAATAAACATTTTCAAACGTTTATACATTCGCAAATCAGAGATCATATTTTTAAAAACTGCTCTGGCTTCCCCTTTAGGCAAATCATTAATTTTTACAGATAATGATTGCTCATTTTGTAGTTGCAGTTTAGTACTTCCCTGCAACTGTTCGCGTTGAATACCTGGGGGTAAGACATAAGGAATAGGCACTCGAGTCGCATTTTCTTCTATATTTACAACTCCAGTGGTGAATTTATCCAATTCAGTTGATCCATCAGGGTTAAGCAAGCCTAAATCATCTTCTGGTACTTGCACTCCATCATGAACATTTTTATCATAACGTCTCCAATCTCCTCGTACCAATTGTAATTGTCCAAAACGCAATACTACTGGGCTTTTAAATTTCGTTAAAAACATACGCATAAATCGAATGGAATTGATATCAGAAATGCCTCCAATAGGGACTCCTGAACTAATTGGAATTCTAAATTGATACCAAGTTACTTCTTGAGATCCACCGTCAGGAGTAGGCCGATTTGTTCTTTTTGCATCTACAATATTATTTTGCCCAATTTTTAAATCAGAAGATTTTAAAGACACCTTGTATTGATAATAAGCATCAATAGTATTCATGGTTTGATCTTTGTTGATATCTTCAGAATCAGCTACTGCTGTTGCTGAAGTTGGATAAGATTCTGGACTTAAATTTGCTGTAGGAGAATTTCCTTGCGTTTTATTATACGCTTTATATCTAGAAATAATAGAGGCATCCTCTTCGTCATAAATAGAACTTCTAAAAAAGCGGTAATTATCAGACGAAGGGTCATCACTGCCCATTCCTGGAAATTTTATAGCTTCTTCCTCATCTCCTAAACCATCCAGACCTACATCTTGAACAACTCTATCTGCATCTACTTCGTTAAAAGCATATAAGAAAGATGTATTCGTTGGTATTTTACCCCAAGCTGTTTCATCTGTATTGTCTACCTCTCCACTTGCTGGCAACCCATTTTCATATAGTTTTCTACCATCCCTTAAAATATCTTCAGAGATATTTCCTAAATTAAAGAACAACTCACCTGATTCTCCTGGGGTTTTACTCCCATCATCACCTTCTTCAGGAGTAATTGAATAATTTTGATAGGGGTCTTGCATCCAAAACTGAATGTATTCCACATTGGCTCTTTCAAAATCTGTTGTTGTCAATGCTCTCGTAATTCCACCCCATCTATCTTCAGGAGCTTTTAAATCACCGCCCATCTCAATATTGTTATCGTAATTATAACTTCCTCTTTCTTTTGGAAAAAAAGACAAATCAAACGTAGATAAGGTATTAGATTGTGTAAAATCTAAATCTGTCTCTGGGAACAATTCACTATAATCAACCCTGCTCACCTCAGCTCTTGACAGCTCTTCATTATCAATATTTCCTGGTGTTAACGAAGAACTTCCATAAAAAAGGCGATCGATAGAATACCAAGCTATTTGAGCTCTCTTTTTCCCTCTATTAAGTATCCCAACATCATTAGGATCATCATAATCTGTTTCTTCTCCTAAATCATAATCTTCACCATCTAAAGTAAAATTCAAGGGCTTACTTGCTAATTTCCAAGAATTGACATCCATGATACTCAAAGGGATTTGAGCCCCTTCAAAATCATCAATATAGGTGGTTGCTTCACCCCCTTGATTTATTGCACTTGGTGTGCCAGGCAGCATATAAGCAAAATCTCCTCTTACTGTTAGTTGAGAAGGCACATCGGTATCTTGAAACGGTAGTTTATTTACCATTTTTGTCAACCAAGGCACTTCAGAGTCATAATTAAAACTCATTCCCAACATGGTATTGTTAATGGGATCAGAACCGAAAGAGGTCTTTTGTGTCAACGGTCTTTCGTTTACATTCAAATAGGTTCCTGTCATTAAAAACTTCTCAGAGAACTTATGTTCAACATCAATACCTACATACCGCTTCGTTTGCTGATTAAACAGACTATTATTTTCCAGAGAAACCTGAACTGGCGCTCCAGATGCTTCAATTGCAGGGTTGATTATTTGTACTTTTCCGCTTAAATAATCGACAACATAGTCTGCTCCTTCTGTCAATACTATTCCATTAGATGTAACCGTTACCGAACCTCTAGGCACATTAAAAGCTCCTAAAGAAATTCCATCACTTGCGTCAGACTTATAATATCCTTTCAACAAATACTTATCTCTATTCTGATAGTTATTTCTTGCATTTGCTTGGGTTTCTGTATAGAGCTCCTTAAAAAGATACTGGGCATCTGAAGCATTGGTTAATTTAGCTTCCATATCTCTACCAAAAGGCTCAACGGAAGGAAACATAATTGATCCTGTTTGAGAATCAACCGTGATTCCTTCAACATAATCAAAATATCCATCTCCATTATCTTTTTCGAAATTATTTTGATCTAAGATATCTATTCTTGCTAAGTTCATAATTGTTCTTAGACTTATGCCAGGTGTTGCAGAGTTTTGAAGTGTATTTACTGCTACTCCTGTAGCATCGTCTTTGTATAATACATCTAACAAAAACCCTTCAGATTGCAATTGATAAGCCCCCAGAGAGTAGACATTTTTCATCATTAAATCCCAAATTCTTTTTCCAGGCTCTTTAATTTCCGCTCTTAATAGTTTTAACACCAAATTCTCTTCAGAAGAGACACCGTCTGACGATAATTCACCTATTTGAAATATCGTTTCATCTCCTGTAATTGTATATTGAAATGATACTGCCAATACATCTCCATCTGTCAGATTTCGATTCAATGTCAACACCCCTAACTGTGGATGAAATGAAAATTCATTACTGCTTAGTTTCTTGGCATTTTCCAATATTGTATAGTCTGAACCCTGCTTCATAGAAGCTGGAAGAGCACTCTTTACCGTTCCTATATTTCTAATTCTAACATCCTCTAAAACCGAATTTAATGAATTAGCAGAGTTGTCTGGATTTTCATACGGATAAGAACCAGATGCCAAAACTTCTGAATTCGAAATATTCGGTTCTTTAATTCCTGTTTCAGAATTCGCATAATAATCAAATCCGTTTTCCCCTAAATCTGTCAAAGCAACAACATTGCGGACATCTGTTGTATTTGAGCCTCTATTCGTAATCCAAACCTCAACTTTAACAATGTTTACAGAACTGTTTATCAAAGGGAATTTCTCTAGAGCATCATTGTAATTATTTCTAAAATAATGAGATAAGAAAAAATATTTATTCGCTGCGTATTGTGATGTTTGTAACTCAAATTCATTCAAAGAAGCACCTCCTTCGGCAGTTACCGTTTTTGTTTCTGATTTCTGTTCAGAAAAAACAGAAATAATTTTTGTCTTTCCAAATTGAAGTTCTGACTTTAAACCAAAAAGACTCTGAGAACCAGAAATCAAATTATTACTAACATCCATACTTATGTTCCCCAGTTCTATTTTTCTAACAATATCATCTTCTTCCTTTGATTCAAATCCGTTAGTCATGATAGGAATAAACTCTACTTTCACCATGTTTTGAAAATCAAAAGTAGACTTGGTATCGTAATTTGCGGTCACCTTTAAACGTTCTCCAATTTTTGCTCCAATACTTGCAGTTACTTGCTGATCAAAATCTAAATTAATGTTTTTCCTGTTTTCTTCAGATAGTTGAGGGTTTTCGATATTTTGATATAAAACACCTAATCGCACGTCAATAGATCCTTGCGTGCTTACCTCAATTGAATTTCCTCCAAAAATTGTTTCAAAAAGACTTGAATTCACATAATACGTAGGTAATAAGTTTTTTTGAGCTTCTTTGCTTCCAAGTTTATCACTATTACGAGCACTAATTTTGTCTCTATAATACTGTTTCATATCTTCCTTCAAACGGTATTCTTTATACTCGGTTGTAGACATAAACAAAGGAGTACTGACTTCAACATCTCCTATTTTTTCCTTGATGATATATCTTTTACTATGTGGATCATAAATAACTTCTTTACTGGTAGGAAGTTTTAAAAAGAGACTTTCTTCTTTTGGTTTTGTTTCATCTTCTTCTGCCACCGGATCTGGCTGAACGACAGGAGCAATTTGCGCTGTTATTGTTGTGAAAAAAAACACACAACAAAACAACAATAAGACTGCCTTATATTTTATAAATAAATTCTTCAAGCTAGGTTAAAAACTTTTCAATGCTTTTTTAATTAATACTTCTACAGAAAGATCAGCCTCTACTTTTATAATTTTATCCAATACTTTTTCAGAAATTTTTCTAGCAAATCCTAATACCTCCAATGCTGATAACGCTTCTTCCTTATTCGTATTGTGCACAGGAAGCTCATTTTCATCTAAACCGAATGTTTTCAACACTTTATCTTTTAAATCTAATATCAATCGTTGTGCTGTTTTGGCCCCAATTCCTTTTACAGATTGAATCAACGCAACATTTGACGATGCAATTCCTTGTTGAATTTCTTCAGAAGACATAGACGACAACATCGTTCTTGCAATACTAGGCCCAACACCAGATACCGAAATTAGCAATCTAAAAATCTCTCTCTCTAGCCTTGTAACAAACCCAAATAATGTATGAGCATCTTCTTTTATAGATAAATGTGTGTAAATCGTTATCAATTCATCTGCTGGCAATGCACTAAAAGTATTTAATGATATATGTAATAAATAGCCAACTCCGTTGCAATCAACCACTACATAGGTAGGATTTTTCTCCACCAACTTCCCTCTTAATTGTGTAATCATACTAATTTTTATTTTTAAAAAACTGAAGTCCTAACTTCTTTTATATGCTATAACATCGTGAAAAGTACTTACCTCGTAATTTGTGGCGGTGGTCAGTGGAGTAATATAGTACTTTTCACATATTACTTTTTCACCATCTCACTCTTAAATCAATGCTTTGTTCTGAGCGTCTACAACAGCTACAGCCGCCATATTCACAATTTCATCTACACTTGCTCCTAGTTGTAAAATATGTGCGGGTTTTTTCAATCCTAAAACAATTGGACCAATAGACTCTACTCCATTTAATTCCTTCATCATCTTATAGGCAATATTTGCAGAATCCAAATTAGGAAATATCAATGTGTTTGTTTTTTTTCCTGCCAATACTGAAAACGGAAATTTATCATCTAACATATCTGAATTCAAAGCAAAATCTGCCTGAATAGGTCCGTCAACAATTAAATTTGGATTCGACTTATGCAATATTTTTACAGCTTCTTCAATTTTTTTAGGCTCTATAGATGTGGAAGCTCCAAAATTAGAAAACGACAACATAGCAACAACAGGCTCCATCCCAAACAATTTCACTACATCGCTCGTTAATTGAGTGATTTTAGCCAATTGTCTGGCATTTGGATCAATATTTATGGTTGTATCAGACAAGAACATAGGTCCTTTTTTAGTCAGCATAAGATTGGTTGCTGAAATTCTAGACACCCCTTTTTCCATTCCAATAACTTCAAAAAGAGGTTTGATACTACTTGCATAATTTCTAGAATACCCGGTAATAATAGCATCTGCATCTCCCTCATTCACCATCATAGATGCAAAGTAATTACGCTCACGCATTATTTTTTGTGCCTCCACTAGAGTGATCCCTTTACGTTGATTTGCTTTCCAATAAACATCGGCATATACAAACCTTCTTGCTCTTTCTTTATCAATTTTCGGGTCAATTATTTCTAATTCTGCATCAAAACCAATTTCTTGTTTCAGCTCTCTAATAATCTCTTCGTTTCCTAAAAGAATTGGAATTGCGATCCCTTCATCATATACAATTTGAGCTGCTTTCATTACATTCAGCTTATCAGCCTCATTGAATACCAAACGTTTTGGATCTGACTTTGCTCTATCATGTAATATTCGAACCATCTTATTACCGGTTCCTAAACGCTCCATTAATTCGTTTTTATATTTATCCCAATCCTGAATAGGATATTTAGCGATTCCTGAATCCATTGCTGCTTTTGCAATCGCTGGTGGAATTTCATAAATCAATCTAGGATCAAATGGTTTTGGAATGATATAATCTCTACCAAACGTTAAGTTTGATTGGTTGTATGCTAAGTTTACTTGTTCTGGAACTGTTTTCTTTGCCAATTCAGCCAACGCTAATACAGCAGCCATTTTCATTTCTTCATTAATTCCCGTTGCTCTAACATCCAAAGCTCCTCTAAAGATAAAAGGAAAACCAAGAACATTGTTTACTTGGTTAGGGTGATCAGAACGACCTGTAGCCATAATGATATCTTTTCTTGTTTTGACCGCTAGATTGTAGTTGATCTCTGGTGTAGGATTCGCCATTGCAAATACAATAGGATCATTTGCCATTGCCAATAGCATCTCTGGAGTTACGACATCACCTTTTGACAATCCGATAAACACATCAGCATCTAACATCGCTTCTCCTAAAGTCTGTAAATCTCTGTCTGTAGAAAACTCTGCTTTTTGAGAAGTAAGATTATCACGGTCATTGCGAATAACACCTTTGCTATCACACATGACGATGTTTTCTCTTTTGGCTCCTAGCCTCATGTATAATCGTGTACAAGAAATAGCTGCGGCACCTGCACCGTTTACAACAATTTGAACCTCTTCAATTTTTTTACTTACAATTTCAATTGCATTTTTCAAGGCTGCAGCAGAAATAATTGCTGTTCCATGCTGATCGTCATGCATGACAGGAATATCTAATTCTTCTTTTAATCTTCTTTCAATTTCAAAAGCTTCTGGTGCTTTTATATCTTCTAAATTAATCCCTCCAAATGTTGGAGAAATTGCTTTTACCGTTTCAACAAACTTATCTACATCTGTTACATCTACCTCAATATCAAACACATCAATATCTGCAAATATCTTAAACAACAATCCTTTTCCTTCCATTACTGGCTTCCCTGCAAGTGGCCCAATATTTCCTAATCCTAAAACAGCTGTACCATTAGAGATAACAGCTACTAAATTCCCTTTTGCGGTATATTTATATGCATTCTCTGGATCTTTCTCTATTTCCAAACATGGCTCTGCAACTCCTGGAGAATATGCCAATGACAAATCTCTTTGTGTCGCATATTTCTTGGTTGGAACTACTTTAATCTTACCAGGTGTAGGTTTGGCATGGTACAATAAGGCTTCTCTTCTTTTTCTAGAGTCAGTCATATAAATTTGTTAATGTTTGGAACTGCCAAATATATTGAATTTAGATTGAAATGGTTAAAAGAATTTCATTCTTTTGAGAAGGTTGATTTTAATATAAGATATTTTAAACTATTGTTTCTGAATAAAAAAAGGGTCATTATTAGAGCGTTTATAGTGTAACTAAGCATTCAATAAAACACAAAATCATTTTTTGTCATTCTAACAAGTCTAGATAAGGACTCCATAAAAGTGCTGAATAAAGTTTTGAAAATCGATTTCGTGGACATATATCTTTGTAAACACGACAAATACATATAATTTTCACTCTTACTTCTTGTAGTTGTTGTCGAAGAAAAAAAGAACACATTTATGGATCCTCTTTTATACCCAACTACCCAATCGTTCTAAAAACCCACAACTTTTATTGAAATAAGATATCTGGATCTATCAGATCATCTAGTTTTTCTATAGCGTCTTTATTTAAAATAGAAATCCCTAATTGATACGCCCCATTCATCCATCCAAAGCCACCATCTGGAATGTACTTAAAAGTTTCGCCAACATTTCCATATTCTGTTTTTATTTTGTGTTTACAATTTACAACATCGTATTTTTCTGTAATAGTACCGTTCTAATTCACCGCCTCTTTTGTGATCAACCACAACCATCTATAGACTAATTGTTAAACTTCATCATAAAAACCATACTGTTGCAAGCATTTTCCATCTACATCAGAATAAAAAGCTTTAAAAAACTATAGTGATGTGAGTCCAAGAACTCGGAAAAAAGTTCTTGAGTTAGCGGATAGACTAAATTATGTACCTAATTCTGCTACTGTAAACCTTAGAACAAAGCAAACAAAAACAATCGGAGTGCTAGTACCAACTATTGTACATCAATTTTTCTCCAAAGTAATCAATGCTATTATGGAAGAAGCTGAAAGGCATGGTTATTTGGTGAATACACTGCAATCAAATGAAAATTTTGAACTCGAAAAAAACAACTCAATTTATTACTTCAATAAAGAGTTGATGGAATACTAATTTCTCTTTCTAATGAAACTTACCGTTGCAATCATATCAATGCTATTATTGAAAACGGAATTCCTATTGTAATGTTTGATAAGATAAATAAACTGGTAAATTGCTCTAAAGTATACATCAATGACCAACAAGCTGCTTATAAGGCTGTGGCACATTTGATAGAAAAAGGATACAAAATAATTGCTCATTTTAGAGGTTCTTTGACCCCACAAAATTCTATTGATCGTTTTTTAGGCTACAAAAAAGCATTACTTGATAACGCTATTGAATTTGATCCGTCACTTGTATACATATGTGATGCGAATGATGACTTTAACGATGGATACAATCAAGCAAAAAAAATGTTAGTTGAACAAACAGATGTAGATGCTGTTTTTGCCGTAACAGATGTTGTTGCAGTAGGTGTTTTGAAATGCTTTAATGACAGCGGCATTAAAATTCCAAAAGAAATTGCAGTGTTTGGCTTTAGTGATTGGTTTATGGCTTCTGTTGTAACACCAACCTTAAGCTCTTTAAGACAGACGAGTTTTGAAATGGGAAGAAAAGCTACTGAACTTCTAATTGAAGAAATTCATCGTAATGAAAAGGAAATTTATACAACCAAAGACATCATCTTACCAACCTCATTGGTACTTCGCCAGTCAACTTGACTGCGATAGATTAACGAATTGTATATTGCTTGTCAAACTTGAGAACTTTGCTCCTTTAACAAAAAATTTATTCATACTATTGCTGCTTAAAAACTGACCCTTTTTCGATACAATTTTATCATGCCTCAAAAATCACTAGGAATGACAAGTAATATAAAATTCTACTTATACAAATACGCCTATTGTCTTAGAACATAAGGTATCTTATTCCTAATATCTCTTCAATATTGATGACGATAATTATTAAACTTCAAAGTACAGATGGTATCCAAATTTTCATTTTCTCCTCGTATTCTTGGATCCAATTCTCTCCTTATTTTTATAAGAGCGTTTGTCTTGGAGTTACAAACCAAAGGAAATCAAGTACAATACTTTTTATTTTCTCTTGGTAAATTCTCTACAACTTGTTCGTTTTTAAAAACTCAATATTACGTGACAAACCAGAGAATTTAGTTCTCTTTACAGCTGATTTCTGAAAGACTTTTTTAAACACATCTTCCGTGATTTCTTGCCAGTCATTTTTCGTCATTCCCAACAAATCGGGATGCGGATGCAACAAAGGTTCTGAATGTGGTTTTGAAAAACGATTCCACGGACATACATCTTGGCAAATATCACAGCCAAACATCCAATCGTCGAATTTTCCTTCTACCGTATTCGGCAATTCATTTTTTAATTCAATCGTAAAATAAGAAATACATTTGCTCCCGTCCACAGTATTGTTTGGAAGAATAGCTTGCGTAGGGCATGCATCTATACATTTTGTACACGTTCCACAATGATCCGTTGTAAAAGGAATGTCATACTCCAATTCCAAGTCTAAAATCATTTCAGCTAAAAAAAAGAAAGAGCCTTTGTTTTTCTGAATTAATAAAGAATTTTTCCCATTCCACCCCAATCCAGATCGCTCTGCCCATGCTCTTTCCATAACAGGAGCAGAATCTGTAAATACTCTACCTCCTACTTCTCCTATTTCCTCATGAATAAAAAGCATCAATTCTTGTAACTTCGCTTTGATTACATGGTGGTAATCTTGTCCGTATGCATATTTAGCAAGTTTGTACGAATCTTCAACCTGTACTTCTTCTGGGAAATAATTATAAGACAAAGAAATTACAGACTTGGCACCGTCTACCAACAATCGTGGATCTAATCGTTTGTCAAAATTATTTTCTAAGTAAGACATTTCACCCTGAAAACCTTTCTCCAACCAATCTTCTAGTCTAGGTGCTTCATCCTCTAAAAAGTCAGCTTTTGAAATCCCTATACTAGTGAATCCCAAAGCCAACGCTTTATCTTTAATCAGTTTTGTATGTCTTTCTAATGCGGTCAAAGTATCACAAAAATACTTAATTAATGTGAATCAGTTATGCAGTGATCCTGTGAATCTTAAATAAAATTTCTCCATTAAAACACTTCGTTAAAAAACAAAATAGGTATTTTTACAGAAAGAAAACACAATGCAAATACAACTATTACTTTTTGGAATTGTTGCCGATTTAATCGGAGAAAACGCTATTGATTTTACGGTAAAAGATAGGCCTTCCGTCAAGGAATTTAAAAAAATTCTAATAGAGAAGTACCCTCAATTAAAAAACTATAATTCGTATGCAGTGGCCGTTAATGAAACCTATGCCCAAGACGATCTTGTATTAAAAGAAAAGGATGTAATTGCTATCATTCCTCCTGTTAGTGGAGGTTAAAAAGTTGCGAATTGTGAATTGTGAATTGTGAATTGTGAATTGTGAATTGTGAATTGTGAATTTTAAGTTCTTAGTTATTACTTAAAACTAAGCACTAAAACTAAAAACTTATGAAAAACATTTCAATAAAATTGACCACCGAAAAACTATCATTGCAAGACTGCTATGATTTTGTTGACGAACCAACTTGTGGTGGAATTGATATTTTTGTAGGAACCGTAAGAAACCACACCAAAGGAAAAGCCGTAAAACAGTTAGACTTTTCTGCATATGGACCCATGGCTATAAAAGAAATGGGACTTATTGCGGAAAGAATTTTAGAAAAATTTGATGTCCATAAAATTGCGATTCACCATGCAGAAGGTCTTTTACAAGTAGGAGATATTCCAGTAATCATTGCTGTATCTGCAGCTCATAGAGTTGCCGCTTTTGAAGCGTGTCAGTTTGCTATTGATACGTTAAAAGAAACGGTGCCTATCTGGAAAAAAGAATATTTTGAAGACGGAGAAGTTTGGGTGAATGCACATCCTTGATTTCGTTGCTCTATTTTCGATGGCCGAAAGACGAATAACAAGCATTAAACAATTTCCATTTTTCTCAAAAGAAAAGAAGCATTCATATTTTGACAAACTCCCTGTTTTAATTTATAATCAAAAAACAGTTCATCATTTATTATTTCTGCATCAAAATAATAATTCTCAATCTTTTCGTAATCTTTCTCTATTTCACACAAGCTTAAATCATGCGTTGCGATAATACCTGTTGCATTTAACCCAACTAATTTTTCGACAAACTTCTGGGAGCCTTCGGCTTTGTCAGTGCTATTCGTTCCTTTTAATATCTCATCTAAAACAATAAAATAGGCATCCGTTTGCAACGCATCTACGATATATTTCAAACGTTTCAGTTCTGAAAAAAAGTAGGAAGTATCTTCAGACAATGAATCTGAATTTCGAATACTCGTAATTAATTTTATCGGACAATATTTCATTTCAGTTGCACAAACAGGAAGCCCTATATTTGACATCACAATACTCAATGAAATTGTTCTTAAAAAAGTACTTTTCCCAGCCATATTAGCACCTGTAACAATAAAGAAAGATTGAGCATCTACCCTACAGTCACTTGTAATTCTCTTTGCCTCTGACAACAATGGATGTCCTAATCCTTTTGCATTTATAATTGCACTTTCAGAATTGATCTTTGGAAATGTATAAGAGGGATGATTAAAGACATAATTAGCCAAACTACTTTGCGCATCAAAAAATGAAATCACTTCAAACCATTGTTTTACTTCTGCTCCATGGCTCTTCATCCATTGCTCTACACGATAGGCTTGTTTTAAATCCCATAACAAAAGACCGTTCCCAAAGACAGCAAATATGATATTATTCCGCTGATCTAACGCATCAAGATGTTTGAAAAATTCTTTCATAATCACCGATGCTTTTCCTTTGTCAGAATAAATCAATTGGTGTTTTTCTTTTAGTAATTTTGACGAAAAATCTGTTTGTTCTAGTACCTCTAACAATTTATAATACTGCTGAAATGTAGATTTCACTTTCCCCGCCCTTGAATACAAATTCGTTACTTTTTTCAAATACACGCCTGAAAACCCGAGTCCTAGAAAAAACCAAACGGTAAGAAAAGAGAAAGAAACATCAAGAAATGCGACTCCTAAAATCAATCCTCCAGACACCAGCGCGAATAGTTGTGGAACGAATTTTGAAAAAGAAGGAAACACAAATGCATAAGATTCTATCCATTTGACAATTTCTTTAGGAGCAATTTCCGAAACCACCAAACTAGCCATCGCAGAAAACCGTTGACGCCATTTTGGTTTTTCCGCCAATTCCTGTACCGATTCTTGCTTTTGCTCTATTTCAGAAATAGAATTTTCTGTTAAGACATGTACCAGCTTCAATTGTCCTGCTTTGGTAGCTGTTCTATTAACAAATTGAAAAAAAGAACCTTGACCAAATAAATCTATATCATAACTAAATTGATGTGAAGCATCTTTATATTCATCACCAGTAGCTAGACCAGAGACAACACCTTTGATTACAGAAATTTCAAGTGCATTTATAGCAACCAAAGCTAATAATTCTTCTTTTATCTCTTTGTATTTTAAATACTTCTTCAACAAGAAAACAAAAGATATAGCGCCCAAAAAAGCAGAAAGCATCATTGTTTTTGCAGCTCCTAGAAAGTAATAAACACAAAAAACAGTTGTTAGAAAAACACCAAACCGAACAAAGCTCAATATTCTTAATGTTCTTTGTATTTTCTTTAAAGATGCTTCGAATGTTTCTTTTTCATTCGTGTAAAATTCAATAGGTGTAGATTTCATTCTAAGATAAGTATATAAAGCAATACGTTAGTGACCTTATTTTTTATAGGACCATCGAAATTTAATTTAGGCTGTTTAATTCTTTTTTTACATTTTCGAACTCTTCAGGTGTATTTACATTCCGAATCAATGCATCTTCAACCTCAATAATTTCAACATCAGAATTGATCAATATTTTTCTTGGACATGAATATCCTTGTGCTAAATAACTTAGCAGAATCGGATATGCTTTTGGTTCCCAAATGGTAATTAGAGGCTCCATAAACTTCGCAGCTTTTCCTTTTATTGCAGTCGCTATTTTTTTAGGATTTCTTTTCGAAATCAATAGCGTCAACAATTCTTCAGAAACATAAGGAAGGTCTGTCGCAAGTACCAAATATGCCTGGTTAGGGTTTTTCATAAAAGCAGAACAAATAGCACCGAAAGGTCCTAAGCCAACAAATGCATCTGTAATATGTTTGTGCTTTTCAATTTCTTGACCTGCTCTAACTGAAACAAACGTATCCAAACCAAGCGATTCAAGCAACTGAATAGCATAATCACTTTGTGGCATATTGTGATAGGCCAACTGAGATTTGTCTGCTCCCATACGAGTGCTTTTCCCACCTACCAACACCAAACCATTCAAGTTTGCTATTTCTAATTGTGAATTTATATGCAGCGCAATCCAATCTAAACTTTGGATTGAATAAACAGGTAAGTCAATGTATGCCGGATACGCGTCAAGCAAGCAATCGAAAATATCCACATGCTCTTCAGTCGCAATAAAAAACTGAACATCATCTAACTGATCAATTCTTTTTGCTATTGAGTTTTCTTTTTGAGGATCTAAAAAGACAACTTGTTTTTTTGCTGAAAAATGATTTCCGTTTATACAAACCAAATCGTATTCTGAAAAACGAATTCGGTCATTAAATTTACTTTTTTCTATCGAGGCAGAGATTGTTGTATTCGAAGATGCGTGATATGTATAGACATCTAATACAGGAGCCTCCAAAGCTTTATTATGAGAAGCATCTACATATCCCATTTTAATTTTATCTTTTAACAACTCCGCTAACTGAGCTACTAAATTGGTAATGACGTCACATTTTGCTCCAACAAAAGAAAGTTCGTTCGGAGCAAATTCACCTCCATCTCGAAGTGTTAATTTTGCGTGTTTTGAATGTTTTTTACTCATTATTGTAAATTTATATCTGATTTCCCTCCAGATTTATGAACGAGTTTTACCTCCTTAATTATCATTTCTTGCGAAATAGCCTTGCACATATCATACACGGTTAAAGCAGCTATATTTGCTCCGGTAAGTGCTTCCATCTCTACACCTGTTTTTCCTTCAATTTTTACTGTACAAAAAATTTCTATCTCTGTAATACTGCAAACCTTTATAGAAACATCGGCGGCATTAATTAATAGAGGATGACACATTGGAATCAATTCAGACGTTTTTTTCACTGCTTGAATTCCTGCAATAATTGCTGTTTGAAAAACAGGTCCTTTTTTTGTTTTTAACTCTTCGTTTTCAAATAAAGAAATAATTTCTTCCCCTAAAAACATTTTTGCAACTGCTGTTGCTTGTCTTTTGGTAATTATTTTGTCCCCAACATCAACCATTTTAGGTTGATTCTCTTTGTTTATATGTGTAAAGTTACTCACGGTGTTCGTAGTGTTTAGTTTTTAGTTTTGAATTCTTAGTTCTTGTAAAATTCCTTTAGAATTTCACTTAACTAAATATTTAATTTTTAATATTTTGTTGTGATGTCTTAACAATAGCAGTTAGCATTCTGATTAATTCTTCGATATCTATTAAATTACTTTCAACATTAATCAAAGTTAGCTCACTGTCTTTTAATAATCGTAACCAATATTTTGTTTCTCTTGCCTCTTTTAAAGAAATTGACATTTTTGCCGTAAAATCCTTTTTACTCTGTCCAGCCAAGGCCTCTTCAATATTTGCTCCTATTGAAGTTCCACTCCTTAAGAGTTGTTTTGAAATAATAAATTCTTTTTCTTCGGTTAATTGTTTATAAAGCTTGATGATATTCAAAGAAAACAGAAAACTTTTTGTTTTGATAATACTCTCTTTCATTTTTTTAAAGCAATCTAATACTTTTAGTTTCAAGTAAAAAACTCAACACTAAAAACTAAACCTTCAAAACTTTCGATACCTCAGTATTGGAAAAACACTTCCTTTCTTAAATTCTGAAACTTCTGCTGGTAATTCTATAAAAGCATCGGCATCTGCTAAATTAGCCAAATCTCCTGAACCATTTCCTGAAAACGGAATCGCAATTACTTCACCTAATCGATTCTCTATTTTTACTTGTAAAAAATAAGTCATTTTTGGATTGAATACCACATCGGTCTCTAACATTGCATATTCCTTTTTCTCCGAAGAGAATCCCATACATTTTGCATACCAAGGATAAAAATATTTTAAACAATTGACATAGGTTGAAACTGGATTCCCAGGAAAAGCAAAAATTGTTGTTTTTTTCCCATTTTTAACATCCTGTTCAATCATATCAAAAGCAACTCGTTGCCCGAACCAGAAGGGTTTACCGGGACGTTGTTTTACGTTGTGAAATAATTTCTCTACTCCTAACTCTTCCAATACCTCAGGAATAAAATCAAACTTACCTTTGCTCACTGCCCCACTAAAGAGCAACACATCATAGGTTTCTAAACAATCTGAAATAGCAGTTTTCAAACTATCTTTATCATCAGGTAGATGAGCAGTTTCAGCTGAAATAGACAATTCTTTTAACAAAGAAACTAAGCTATAAACATTACTTCTTCTTATTTGATAAACTTCAGGTGTGTCAGACACTTCAACGAGTTCATCTCCTGTAGAAATAATCATGACTTTAGGTTGTTTTTCAACCAGTACTTCTGACTTGCCAACAGTTGCTAATACCCCTATTTCGGCAGCAGTTATTATTTTATTTTCAGAAATCAAAACAGCACCTTGTTTTCTGTCTTTTCCTTGTAAATGTATATTTTGAAGGTTTTTTACTTCTTCAACAGACACGGTCGCAGTCCCTTTGTTAATTTGCAACAATTCATATGGGATTACCACATCAGCATTTTTTGACAACACAGACCCTGTCATTATTTCAATACAGTTTTTATAATCTTTCAATTCCAACTGCGGACTTCCAGCTGCCTGAATTCCTTCAATTTTAAAATCTCTTATACCTTCTAGAAACGCTTTTTCTGAGATTGCAATACCATCCATACAAACTCGATTGAAAGGAGGAAAATCTCTATCTGCAACAATTTTTTCCTTAAGTACACGAGATTGAGACTGTTGAAAACCAACAAGTTCTTTGCCAAAAGGTATAGCATTGGATTGAATTATATTAGTTGCTTCTTTTGATGAAATCATTTGAAATATTTTATTTAATTCTTTTTTTGGGCTGACTCACCATAATTTTCAAAACTGAAAGTCCATAAGCCATCAAAATTGTTTGATAAAACACCCAAAAATATAAATTCCTAAACGTTACCTGAAAAGCATCTTTTTGTACTCCAAAAAAAGCGATATCAATATCTCCTTTTGTCAATTTCCAAAACTCAAAACCAAAAGTGAAAATAATGATGACGATAACTATATTTATAAAACCGAAAACAACTTTTTGCAATGTGTTCTTTCCTTCAGCATATGAAAATTTCAAATAATGAACGTTCACATATAAAAAAAAGAAAAACAAAGGAAATAAAATAGGAACAGGCAAATAAAGAGCTTCTTCAATGCCTTTAATTCTGAGTACTTTTGTCAAATCAAAATTTGCAAAAATCAACATAGATATAATTGAAACTATGAGAAGAATAATTACTTTTTTATTTGACCTATTGTACTTCATCTTGCTTTTTATTGACTTGTTTAGCCTCCAATAGAAGACATACTTTCAGATACTTTTTTATTTTTTACTCTATTTGCTTCTGCTACAAAACCATCTTTTGGCTTCTTAGCAACCAAATCTATAAATAATTGTTTCAATTCTTCATCGCTAGCACCATTTCTTATATAGTCACGTAAATTAAAAACGCCTTCATCAAACAAACAGTTTTTTAACAACCCTGTAGAAGTAACTCGAATTCTATTACAATCATGACAAATAGTTCTCGTATAAGCAGGAATAATCCCAACACTTCCTTTAAATCCGCTCACTTTAAACATATGAGACGTTGCAGATTTTTTAACTGGTAATTTAGAAATACTTGGGTATCCTTTTTCGATCTCTTGAAGAATCCTCTTAAAATTCCAAACTTCTTTTGTGCTTCTCTCCCCTACTCCATTAAAGGGCATTTCCTCAATAAAACGAATTTCAATATTCTCCTCTTTTGTCAAAGCTACAAAATCATTAATCTCTGAAGTATTGGCTCCAGATTGTACAACAATATTTAGTTTCAATTTTAAAGTACTACCCTTTATTTTCTCATAAGTATCCCATACTTTATCAAAGACATCTCTACGCGTAATTTTGTTGAAATTATCTGCATCTAAACTATCAATACTTAAGTTGATGGTTTTGACTTTTAATTTTTGCAGTTCAGAAATATGTTTAGCAATCAATACACCATTAGTAGTGATGTTAATTTCATCCATACGGTCATTAAAAGAAAGCATTTTAATAAAGTCGATAAAATTTTTTCTTACAAATGGCTCGCCACCAGTCAACCGAACTTTGTTAACACCTAATTCAGAAAGCACTCTTGTAATACGATACATTTCTTTAAAAGTAAGCAGTTCTTTTCGCTCAACAATCGCAGCACCTTGAGCAGGCATGCAGTAAGTGCACCTTAAGTTACAGCGATCTGTAACCGCTAATCTTAAGTATGTAATTTGTCTTCCAAAAGAATCAACTAACCTATCCATCACGCATATTTTATAAGATGTAAAGTTCTACTAAAAAGATGAAAGAACAAAATATACAGACACATAAAGAATTTCTAAAGGCTATTAATACAAAGTAAATATTCTAGATGAATTAGATTAAAGCATACGTAAAAAGAGAATGTAATTTTAATGATATTCATTATCTATTTCAGTACAGAGTCTATGTAAATACTTATTTTCTCTGAAGCTCCCAAACTAGATTTTATATACTCTTGAGCGGCCTTTCCTCTTTTTAACCTAGAAGAAGTGTCTTCTCTAAAACCCATTAAAACAGCATCCACACTTTCTTGACTGTTGGTTACAGTGCACCCTTGCAGAGCAACCAAGTCCTGGGCTTCCTTGAATTTTATAAAATTAGGACCTATCACAACTGGAATACCAAAAGTTGCAGGCTCTAACACGTTGTGAGTACCACTTTTTGTATATCCACCGCCAACATAAGCAACATGTGCCCTGCTATAAATTTTGGTAAGCAAACCAACTGTGTCAATAATAAACACCTGAAAAGAGCTCAAATCAACTCCTTCTCTTTCTGAATACAAGACTGCTTTATCTCCTAAAGACTGTTTTAGACTTTGTATCGCTTCTGCTTTGATATTGTGAGGAGCAATAATGAATTTTTCATCAGAAGTGGCCTTGCTTACTATATAATTTACCAAAAGGTCTTCATCTTCTTTCCAAGTACTTCCTGCAACCAACACATAAGAATCTCCAATAAAACGCTCTATAAAGTCTAGAGTATTGTCCCTTTTTAAAATATCAAACACCCGGTCAAAACGTGTATCACCGGATACTGTACTATTCGTAAAATTTATATTTTCTAAAAGTTTTAAAGAGTCTTGATCCTGAACGAAGAAATGGGAGAACGTTTTTAACTTCGTGCGCATCCAAGAACCATAGCTTTGAAAAAACACCTGTTCTTTTCTAAATATACCTGAAACCAATAACGTAGGTGTCTTTTGTTTTTTCAGTTTATTTAGCATATTTGGCCAAAATTCATATTTGACAAAAATGGCTACTGAAGGATGCACTAGTTTTAAAAAATTTCTCGCATTGGAAACAGAATCTAATGGTAAATAGACAACCACATCTGCAAACTCATAATTTTTCTGAACCTCATAACCAGACGGAGAAAAAAAAGTAAGCACTACTTTATAATTTTGATATTTATTCTTAAGATTTTCTATGAGAGGTCTGCCTTGCTCAAATTCTCCTAGAGAAGCGCAGTGTATCCAAAAAACCGAATCTGTTGGTTGGATATTTTCTTTTAAAACATCAAAAACATTTTTTCTTCCTGAAACAAAAAGCTTGATTTTAGGACTAAAAAAAGCTGCTAATCTTAAAAAGCCTCCGACTAAAAAAATAGAAATATTGTATAAAAATTGCATGGCGTAAATGTACGTAAATGAGTTTGAAAATTTAAGACAAATAAAAATCTCTCATACATAGAAACTCTTAAAATCCAAAAACAAGAAAACTCCCTGCCGTAAGGAAGGGAGTTTTAAAGATTTAAAAAAATCTTATTTCTTAAGCTTCAAATGCTTCAATAGAAACATATGATCTATTGTCTCTCTTTTTTGTGAACTTCACAAGACCATTCACTTTAGCATGTAAAGTGTGATCTTTTCCCATGTAAACATTCTCACCAGGATAGTGTTTTGTTCCTCTTTGACGGATAAGTATATTTCCTGCAATTGCAGCTTGTCCTCCAAATATTTTTACGCCTAGACGTTTCGATTCTGATTCTCTACCATTCTTCGAACTACCTACACCTTTCTTATGAGCCATAATATTTCGTTTTTAATTCTTGTTGTAAAAACAAGTATTGATTATTTTTTATTCTGCTTTTTCCGCTACTTTCTTAGCTGGAGCTTTTTTCTTTGCTACAGTAATAGCGTCGATTTGGATTTCAGTTAAGAACTGACGGTGTCCATTCTTTTTCTTATATCCTTTTCTACGTTTCTTTTTGAAAACGATTACTTTATCACCTTTTAAATGACCTAAAACTTTAGCTGTTACTTTAGCTCCTTTTATAGCTGGGGCGCCAATAGTTACTTTTCCTCCATCTTCGACTAAAAGAACATTATCAAAAACTACTTTTGATCCTTCTTCAGACGGCAAACGGTGAACGTATACTTTTTGGTCTTTTGCTACTTTAAACTGCTGCCCTGCTATCTCTACAATTGCGTACATATGTTTATTATTTAATTTTGTTTTTGTTAAAACGAGTGCAAATATACTTCTTTTCAACAAATAAACAATGATTTTCTCCTCTTTATAATTCACTCATCAGAAAAGCACAATCACAACTTTATAGCACTCTTTTTTATATATTTACATCCAATACAATCTCCTATGAAAATCATTAAAAAAGTATCTTTTTTACTCTTTTTACTTCTTCTAAGCAACTCAATTGTTGCACAGAAAAACAATAAAGCGATCATCAAAACAGTTATTGAAAGTTATTTCGAAGCCATTGGAGGAAAAGAAAAGGCTACACAAATACATTCTTTCTCTTCTGTCTCTAGTAGTACTTTGAACGATAAAAAGATTGTTTTAACAAAAAAGCTAATGCTTCCTAATCTATTCTATTCAGAAATGGAATATGACGGGTATGTAGTCTCAAAAAACACATTCGATGGTAAAAAAGGCACCACAATGCAACAAGATGTAGAGACTAAGTTTAGCGCTACAGAATTAAAGAGGCACAAAAAAAACAGAAGTATTTTTCCAGAATTTGATTATCTAAAAACCGCCAGCTACCTTGGCATTGAGACAGTAGACAAAAAAGATTGTCATGTTTTAGAAATAGAAAACGTAAAAGTCTATTACGCTATTGATACCGGTTTAAAAATAAAAGGCATAAGTCTACAAGAAAAAGACGGACATTCCTTTCTACAAGAACTATATTTCTCAAAATATATTGAAATAGAAGGATTACTTTTCCCTTCTAACCTTCTCATGCTTGCAGGAAACAACAAAATAGAATTCCAAACACGCTCTATCTTGATAAACAGAGATGTCAGTAAAAAAGATTTCAAGTAATTTTACGTTAGAGTTTATTTGCTTTGTTTAGCATCATAAAATCAACTAGCACCATTGCTGCCATTGCTTCTACAATAGGAATTGCTCTTGGCACCACACAAGGATCATGACGACCTTTCCCCATCATTTCAACTTCATTGCCTTCTGTATCGATGGTCATTTGTTTTTGAATCAAAGTTGCAACAGGTTTGAAAGCTACTTTAAAATAGATATCCATTCCATTGCTAATTCCACCTTGCACGCCACCAGATCTATTTGTCTTTGTAGACCCATCAGAATTGAATAAATCGTTATGATCGCTTCCTTTCATTACTGCTCCATCAAAACCACTACCATATTGAAAACCTTTTACGGCATTGATAGAAAGCATTGCATGTCCTAAAGCAGCGTGTAATTTATTGAAAATTGGCTCTCCCAATCCAACAGGTACATTTTGAATCACGCAAGTAATTACACCCCCAACAGTATCTCCTTGTTTTTTTATTTGAGAAACATACTCAATCATTTCTTCTGCTTTTTGAGCGTCAGGGCAACGAGCAATATTTGATTCAATCAATTCAAAATCTAATTCTTGGTAGGGAGTCTCTAATTTGATATTCCCAATAGCAGAAGTATATGCATTGATTTTTATTTGAGGAATCACTTGTTTTGCAACAGCTCCTGCCACCACCCAATTGGCAGTTTCACGAGCAGATGTTCTACCACCACCTCTATAATCTCTGTTTCCATATTTTTTATCATATGTATAATCTGCGTGAGAAGGGCGGAACGTAGTTGCTATATGCGAATAATCATTCGACTTATGATTTGTATTCTGAATTAAAAAACCAATAGAAGCTCCTGTTGTTTTTCCTTCAAATATTCCTGAATGAAAAGCAACCTCGTCTGGTTCTTTACGCTGAGTAACTATCTTAGACTGCCCAGGTTTTCTGCGATCTAATTCATTTTGAATCGCTTTTAAATCTAGCGCAACGCCTGGAGGGCATCCATCAATTACACCTCCTATTGCAGGTCCGTGTGATTCACCAAATGTGCTTACTTTAAAGAGTTTCCCAAATGAATTTGACATAAAAAATATTTTTTGTAAAGTTAGAAAAAAGTTTTCTAATTCTTCACTGGTTTATTTTCAAATAACCACGTGAATTAGAAAAATAATAGAAAGGACGAAGACGAAGACGAAGACGAAGACGAAGACGAAGACGAAGAC
>CEWR01055907.1_pt1 | contig 58580 bp, 55 predicted proteins | sample 356321 | NCBI WGS metagenome assembly CEWR01 (sample SAMEA2621551, study PRJEB7988) | marine metagenome | biome: marine biome (ENVO:00000447); feature: mesopelagic zone (ENVO:00000213); material: "saline water (ENVO:00002010), including plankton (ENVO:xxxxxxxx)" | depth 790 m
CCTTAAAGACATGCAATAGAATACATGAACAAATTGTCAAGAAATTGGGTTCAAAATACTTGATATTTAGAACGTGTCTCAATGTAGAATAGAGAGTCCCCTGTGACTTTCGATGGTACTTTCCTCGAAGAACACAATTTTTGGGCTGAGATTCTGTGAGTTTATGCAGCATATCCTTAGAATAATAAAAATTGCTCTGAGGTACAAATACAGGTTAACTTTCGCATACCTATCCACGATTGGGGCTATAGCAGCTTATATCTTTTTACCCAAACTGTTCGGACAGGCAATTGACTCTGTCGCAGAGCCTATTTTAGCCGGTGGGAAAGTGGAAACAGGAATCCTTTACCCATGCATATTAATTATTCTGGGTTTAAGTGTTATTCGTGGAGGTATGTCATATTTCCAAACCTATTTGTCAGAGACATTGTCACAATATGTTTCTTACGATCTAAGAAATTCTTTCTATGACCATGTGCAGCATCAGAGTTTTGCTTTTCATGATAAACATCACACCGGTAATCTGATGTCTCGAGCCATCACAGATGTGGAAAATATACGTATGTTTATAAATATGGGACTTGTCAGGGCTCCATATTTCATAGCTCTCTTCATAATAGTAGCTGCGATCTTGATTTCTATGAATTGGAAGTTAGGACTTTTAAGCGCTAGTTTTATGCCTATTGTCGCCATTTATACCAGCTCAGTTCGACTTAAGATGAGGGCGTTATGGCTTTTAGTACAAGAAAAAATGGCAGAGCTAAGCATTATTCTGCAGGAAAACTTCTCAGGTCAACGGGTAGTTAAAGCGTTTGCTTCGGAGGACCATGAAGAGGATAAATTTGAAATAAAGAATTCCGAAGTTTCAGATCTTTTTGTGGCGGCCGAGAAGTTACGCGCTTCTAGTATGTCTTTCATGATGTTTACTTTTATGGTGTCCATGGCCTTGATAATGTGGTACGGGGGACAACAGGTTATGAATGGGGCTATGACGCCCGGTGAATTAGCGGCCTTTGTCTTTTATCTCCAAATATTGGCCTTGCCGGTTAGGATGGCGGGATGGGTAGTAAATGCGTATGCCAGAGCTGCTTCAGCAGGAGAAAGACTGTTCGAGATACTTGATGCACCATCTCTGGTCGAAGAAACGTCAAATGCAGTCACACTGGAAAAATCGCAAGGGCACGTTAAATTTGAAAATGTGTCTTTCGCCTACGGTGACGGCAAACCAGTTCTCAGGAATATAAATTTAGAGGCAAAGCCTGGTGAGATCGTCGCATTGGTTGGTCCCCCAGGGAGTGGTAAGTCGACTATTGCAAACCTTCTCCCAAGGTTTTATGACGTTTCTGCAGGGGCAATAAAAGTGGATGGAGTAAATGTGAAAGAGTTCACTTTGCATTCTCTAAGGGAAAATATAGGAATGGTCCAGCAGGATGTCTTCCTATTCACTACCTCCTTAAAGGAAAATATTAAATATGGTCGGGAGAATGCTAGTGATGAGCAGATGGAAACCGCCTCTTCGATCGCTCAATTGGCAGATTTTGTTGAGGGTCTTGAAGACGGTTATGACACCTATGTGGGGGAAAGAGGATCTACTTTATCAGGAGGCCAACGTCAGCGAATGTCGATAGCGCGAGCGATTTTGTTAGACCCTCCGATATTGGTATTGGATGATTCAACTTCCAGTGTGGATGCAAATACTGAGGATCAGATAAAGGCTGCTATGGATAATTCGATGGCGGGAAGGACGACATTCATCATTGCCAATAGACTTAGTACCGTGCATAGTGCGGACAAGATAGTCGTTTTGAAGGATGGAAGGATCATAGAAGAAGGTTCTCATGAGGAGTTGCTAGAAAAAGGCGGCCTTTATAATGAAATTTATGAACTGCAGCTTCGCCCCCAAGATGAATTAAGTTCCGAGGTGAGTAAATGAATCTTGGCTTAGGTGGTATGTCTGCCTCTAAAGGCCAGGCAGACGAGGAATTTTTTGGGTCCGTATATGACCAAAAGGTCATTCTGAGGTTGCTTCCCTATATAAAACCTTATTTACCCTTGGTAATCGTCTCCTTCGTTTCGATGCTGGTTTATACCCTTACTTTGGTGGCCGTTCCTTGGCTCATACACTGGGGGATTGATAATCCCATCAAGGATGGCTTTCAAACTGCAACTGAATACAAAGTAAGTGCAAGTCAAGCAGGAGAGGAGACTAATCTAGCAACACTCAAAGAACTCTTGTTTCCTCATATTAAGATACTCAACATTCTTTTCGCCGTTTTCATAATTAATGCGTTTACCAACTGGGGTACCAATTACCTTCAACAATATGCAATGCAGAAAGTGGGCCAAGGTGTTCTTTTTAGGTTGAGAAGAGCTCTGTTTGGTCATGTGCAAAAGCAATCCCTCTCCTATTTTGATAAGACAGAAGTGGGTAGGCTTATGTCCCGTGTACAAGGAGATGTTGGTCAGCTGCAAGAATTTGCAGCTTTGGTAGTAATGAGCCTAGGTGAGTTGTTGAGTCTTGTAGGAATTGTGATTGCCCTTTTGGTGATGGACTTAGAATTAGGTCTTATTACCATGGCGGTGTTGCCTGTTTTGATCACCATTATGGTCATTTGGCAAAAATATGCTAAAAGATCCTTTAGTGAAATTAGAAGACGAATCGCGATAGTGAACGCTGCGTTCAACGAAAATATTTCAGGAGTCAGGGTAGTTCAAAGCCTTAATAGGCAAGAAAGAAATCTCGAGATATTTGATGAAAAAAATATAGCTCATAGATGGTCGAACGTAATTGCAGGCAGATATGCTGCAGGCCTTCTGCCGGCGGTTGATATTCTTACTGCTGTTGCAATTGGGCTTGCCTTGTATTTCGGTTCCAAATTGGTTGGATTGGAAGAAGACCAGTTACTTCCAGGAGTGTTAGTTGCCTTTGTTATGTATGTACAAAGGTTCTTTGATCCCATTCGAAATTTGACTCAGCAATATACTCAGTTGCAAAGATCCATGGCTTCGGGCGCGAGAATTTTTGATTTGATGGATAGAGAGCCGGAGTTAATAGACATAGAAGATGCTATCGAGATGCCCGAAATAAAGGGGAATATTGAATTTAAAGACGTCAGCTTCAGATATGTGGAAGGTGAAGATGTACTGAAGGGTATAAATTTGACGGTAAATGCTGGTGAAACCGTTGCTGTGGTGGGACCAACCGGTGCTGGAAAGACCAGTATTGTGTCTATTTTGTCTCGATTCTACCCAGTTAAGCGGGAAGAAGGTGAGATATTGATAGATGGTATCGATATTAGAGACGTCAAGAGAACTTCAGTGGTAAGCCAGATGAGTATGGTTTTACAAGAACCATACCTTTTTTCCGGTACGGTGATGGGAAATATCAAATATAACCATTTGGATGTGACGGATGAAAAAGCCATCTCCTCTGCAAAGGTAGTTGGGGCACACGAATTTATTATGCAACTTGAAAATGGGTATGGCACTTTTTTGTCAGAAAGAGGAGCCAACATTAGTTTGGGCCAGCGCCAATTAATAAGTTTTGCGAGAGCCATTGTCAATGATCCCAAGATACTTATCCTAGATGAGGCTACTGCTAGCATTGATAGCCATACGGAATTAGTTATTCAAACTGCCTTGAGAAAATTGTTAGAAGGACGTACCGCTATCGTCATAGCCCATCGACTATCCACTATAAGGGGAGCAGATAAAATAGTGGTGTTAGAGTCAGGTGAGGTTGTGGAGGTAGGGAATCACCGAGAACTAATGGATAAAGACGGTCTCTACGCTCATCTCTACAATATGAATTTTCAGTCGATTGAGGATTTATAATAAGGTTGAAGTTTCTTAAGTAATACTTGTGTCTAACCCAATTTGGAGTTTAATGCTTGTAAGCGTAGAAGAATTTATACTTTCTTTACAGGTAGCTAGGTTATCTACTGTGACGCCTTCTGGGGTTCCCCATTCAGTACCTATCTGCTTTGCTTTGTCTGGTAACGACACGATCTATACTCCAATTGATTCAAAGCCTAAAAAAGATATAAGCAAACCTCTTGAAAGAATTAACAACATAGCAAATAACGATGAAGTTGTTGTTTTATTTGATAAATATTCAGAAAATTGGGATGAATTGGCATATGTGATGGCTAAAGGTAAGGCTAAAGTTGTGAGTGATGAACAGGAAAATATACTAGCTGCGAAATTGCTTGAAGATCGGTACATACAATATCGGGATCAAAATTATCTTCCCCGAGGGGCAATGATTATTGCGATCAGAGTATACGACTTTATGTCTTGGGGGAATCTTCAATAAGTATAGTGTGTTTTTATTCCCATAAAAATGCCAACATGGTATCTATTTCTCTTATGGTGGACATATAATCGCTTCAGATCGATAGTGTTTTTGAATTTACGAAAAAGAAATATTAAAATAATAGTCTATGAGAATTTATTTTTGTCCTGAGTGTGGCGGTTACTCATTAGGGCCAGCGACATCATGTGATGAATGCCAGACAGACCTGCCAGAAGACTCCTGGGCAGAAATAACTGAGGAAGAACTTCAACAACTGGAGTATGTAGAAGATTTTGATCTTCCGCATGGTGTATCGACGTGGGAGTACGATGTGGTAAGGCTGAAAACCGACACAGATGAAGGCGGGCTACGCTACACAACAAGTCTTCTAAAGCGTATGGGAGACAAGGGTTGGGAGTTGGTGAACATCACTCCACTAGGTGACAAGGATGGACCTCGATACGGTATTTTTAAGAGGATGTGGGATGAAGGCCATGGTGACGAAGGTGATTCATAGGCTGTGTAGATAAGTTTTATAGGCCGGTATTATTTCCTGGTCATAAGGGAATGGGAGGTCGGGTAGTTCGTCCAATTCACACCATTTTATCTCGCTTACTTCTTCAGCAGCCTTGGCCGTACCTGATTTGTGAGTTGCCACATATACATGGACCACAACTGGTCCCTGCCCTGAAAATACTCCCAGATAGTGACACGGACTGGTACAGATTGTTGTTTCTTCAAAAACTTCCCGTACTAAGGCATTTTCAATAGATTCACCACGATCTACATAGCCTGACGGCAGACTCCATTTCCCGAGATGAGGCTCTATAGCTCGCCTTATTAGCAATATTGCTTGGTTTGATGGGACTATCGCCACTACTGCGACCTTAGGGTCCACATATATGAAAATATTGCAGGCCTCGCAAAATGGTCTCAGCTTGCTGCGATCGTATTTTCTCACCAGATGTGTACCGCAAAATTGACAGTACTTAATTTGTTCAACCATAGTCACTAAAAAGTTCTCATCTTTTGAAAATATGAGCCAATATTTGGGACCTCTGTATAATTTCAAAGTATAAGACCTGAAATTTTACTGTAAAGAAGCAAAAGTAATGTTGAAAGATTTATGAATATAGAAAATCTTTTAGAAAAAACACTTACAAAACCTCAGTACAAAGCCATAAAAATACTGGGAGACCAGTTTCATAAAATGGGGACACGTGCTTTCTTGGTTGGGGGAACCATAAGGGATTTGCTTCTAGAAAGGGAAGTCTCTGATATCGATATTATCGTGGAGTCAGATCCCTCGAACCTAATGCACAAATTTGATCCACAATATCAAATAGATGTGATTTCAAACTCTCAGTTCAGCACCTGCAAAATAAAAATTTTAAACCAAGCAGTGGATCTGGCTATGGCTAGGGAAGAGATATATCCAGCCTCGGGTGCGTTACCTGTAGTAACTTCATCCTCAATTGAAGATGATTTGGGGAGGAGGGATTTTTCGATAAATGCCTTGGCAGCCTGTATTAACCCTCCAAACTGGGGGGAAGTGCTTGATTTGTATAGGGGCCTAGAGGATTTACAGTCAAAACATGTAAGAATCTTGCATTCGGGATCTTTTAAAGATGACCCAACACGTATTTTTAGGTGCATACGGTATTCCGGGAGGCTGGGGTTTTCCCTTGAGGATGGCACGAGAACCCAATTATTGGAGGACTTAACCTATATAACTTTATTGAGTGGAGTACGTATAACCAACGAATTAGTAAAGATTTATTCTGAAAAGAGCACTAACTCGATTTTGGATCTAATGGATCAATTTGAAGTTCTAGGGCATATTCACCCTGGATTTCCAAAAGGGCCAGAGTTTTCCAAGAGAAAAAAACTTTTGACAGATATCAGCATTCCGACCTCAGAACTTGTTCTCTACATACTGATTTCACTGATTCAAACCGATCAGAGAATGGATTTAATTAAGAGACTTGATTTAGGAAATAAATTGTCAAAGTTTGGGAGAGATTTAAACCGCATCGAACTTATCGAAGTGAGTTCCTCCCGTACCAAGATTTATAAACAACTCACAGAGGTCTCCGAAATCGCAATATCAGTGGCTGATGCATATGTCTCAAAAGAGCTTAGGAGGAATTTAAAATTATTTACAAATGAATTAAAAACTATCAGTTTGTGCATCGACGGCGAAGACCTTATGGGTATTGGCATACCTCATGGTCCTAAGATCGGCGATATTTTATCCAAAATTTTCACACATATGATTAACTCAGGGCCACTGTCTAAGCCTGATCAGATTCGTATGGCTAGTAAGTTTTTTGGCGATTCCTAACCCAAAGACACCCCTGAAATTCCTGGCTCTGTCATCGATTCCGGGTCAAGTATTTTCTGCAGTTCTTGTTTACTTAAATCCGTTTCAGCAAGAGCCACTTCCATGATAGTCTGCCCCGTTTCCTGTGCTTTATGTGCCAATTCTGCAGATTCATCATATCCAATATGTGGAACTAAAGTAGTCACTATAGCGAGACCTTTTTCAACCATCTCAGGACCTTTTGTGGTCGCCTTAAGCCCGTTAATACATTGTTCGGCTAGGTTTGACGAGGCCGTTGCCAAAAGATCAATAGATTGTAAAAGGTTATAGGCTGCCACAGGCATCATTACGTTGATTTCAAAATTTCCTGACTGGCCAGCTATTGCGACAGTGGTGTCGTTTCCTATAACCTGCGCTGCCACTTGGCACACTGACTCTGGTATGACCGGGTTCACTTTGCCTGGCATTATAGAACTGCCCGGCTGTACTTCAGGAAGTTCAATTTCACCAAATCCTCCCCGAGGTCCTGATCCCATCCATCTCACGTCGTTGGCTATTTTCATTAAACTAACTGCAATTGTTTTCATCGCACCACTGGCTTCTACTATATTATCTAAGGTACTTTGAGCTTGAAAATGATTGGAGGTTTCTCTGATTTCTACCCCAGCAGATCTTGTCAATTTTTCACAGACTTTTTTAGCAAACTCTGGATGTGTGTTTACTCCTGTACCAACTGCTGTGCCCCCTAAGGCTACTTCCCCGAGTTCTTGAACTGCATGTTCTGCGCGCCGGATGCCTCTATTTATTTGTCCTGCGTGTCCGGAGAATTCTTGACCAAGACGAACAGGGGTCGCGTCCTGTAGATGTGTTCTTCCAGTTTTAATAATCGGCATGAATTCTTGGGATTTGACATTGAGGGAGGCCGACAATTTTTTCAAAGAGGGAATTAAATTACTGGTTATAGCTTTGGCAGCAGCTAAATGTATCGATGTTGGTATGACATCATTTGAAGACTGACCAGTATTTACGTGGTCGTTAGGGTGAACGGGATTCCGGGAGCCCAATTCACCGCCAAGTATTTCAATTGCCCTATTTGAAATCACTTCATTAGCATTCATATTTGTGGAAGTTCCCGAACCAGTCTGAAATATGTCCACGACAAATTGGTCATCAAATTTGCCATCCGATACCTCTGTCGCAGATTTTATAATTGCCTCTCCTAATTTAGAATCTAACAATCCTAGTTCAATATTTGTTTCGGCAGCAGCTAATTTGACCATTGATATTGCTTCAATAAAAGAACGAGAGAAACGTAGATCGCTTATTGGAAAATTGATCACTGCTCTCATTGTGTTAGCGCCATAATATGCTTCCAACGGGACTTGGAATTCTCCCATCGAGTCTCGTTCTTTTCTAAATGTTTGGTTCTCTGACAATTGACTACTCCAAAGCTTACTTTTTTGAAATTTTAGGCGGCTATTTCTTAATCCCCACAAGATCATCAGGAAAATTACAATTCATTAACCTCTGCATACTTATATTAGCTTATAAGGTTTCCTTAATAAATTTGCAGCTTAACTCACCTACTAGATCACTGTGTTCTCTGAAAAAATGATCTGCTCCTGTTATGACTTCTGTTCTCTTTGGTTCTGACATTCTGTTAGCTAAAAACTTAAATTGTCCGAGAGTAAAATCGTGATCCCTGTCGCCCAGTATCAGCAATTTTGGTTGAGTTATTTGGACCGTACCGTATTGGGCGAACTTATTTTGTGGGCACGCAATTGATACAAGAGATTTAATCAAATTAGTTCTGAAGGCTGATTCTAATGCCATCCAGGCTCCAAAAGAATATCCAATAATACCTAGACGGCTGCCATCTATTTTTGGATTAGAACTTGTTAGATCAACCACCGACTCTGTATCTATCAATTCATTGGTGCCATCACCGCTTTCCCCACTACTCATTCCCACACCTCTCTGGTTAAATCGTAAAGTAGCTATCCCACTACTTAATAAGTAGGTGGAAATTTGGTTCAGCACAGCATCGAACATATTACCCCCATATCGAGGATGTGGATGGCAAAGGATAACGCAAGGAGGTCTTTTGACTTGGTTTGGGGTTTCCAAAAGGGATTCAAGTTCGGAAATTCCGGTTGATAATGTCGTTAATTCTTTGGTTGCATCAGTCATATAACTACCCCGAGAGAATGATAATGGTCACAAATGGTGATCAATTCAAAGTTAAAAATAAGCATAAGTATAGTAATTAAGAAAAGCCGTTGCTAGAATCAATAAGTAAAAGTAAAAGTTAGAATCGATTTAGCTTGGTGAAAATTATATGACGAAAGTTGATCTTAGAAGCGATACAGTTACCCATCCATCCCCAGAAATGCGAGAAGCCATAGCCAAGGCGGAAATTGGCGATGATGTCTTTAATGATGATCCTTCTGTTAATAAACTAGAAGAAATAGCAGCGGCGAAATTAGGTAAAGAGGCATCAGTGTTTGTAGCCAGTGGGACAATGGGCAACTTGATTTCTGTGTTGTCTCATTGCGGGCGTGGTGATGAAATAATCCTTGGTGATAAGTCACATATTTTCCGTTCGGAAGCGGGTGGAGCGGCAGCTCTTGGAGGGGTTTCCTATAATACGGTGAGAAATGACGCTCGAGGTATGCTTGACCCGTCAGAAGTCGAAGAAGCTATACGGGATTCAACGAATAATCATAATCCTCACACTGCAGTTATAGCTATTGAGAACACACAAAACAACTGTGGAGGCAGGGTACTTACTCCGCAAGATACCGAACTGATCGCAAATGTAGCCCATAATTATGAACTGCCCCTTCATGTGGACGGGGCTAGGATATTCAATGCGGCAGTCAAACTAGAAACCCCTGTTGATGCAATGTTAAAGGAAGCGGACACAGTGAGCTTTTGTTTGTCAAAAGGACTTAGCTGTCCTGTAGGCTCGATTGTGGCAGGAACTTATGAATTCGTTGAAGAGGCTAGAAGATGGAGGAAAATGGTGGGTGGAGGAATGAGGCAAGCCGGCTTTCTCGCTGCGGCCGGTATCGTTGCTTTAGACCAGATGGTTGATCGTTTGGCTGAAGACCATGCCAACGCAAAAAAACTGGCAGAAGGGCTATCCAAAATAGATGGTGTAACGATAGACCCAGACTCGGTTGATACGAATTTGGTTTTCTTCGAAGTTGAACACCCTAATAAGAATGAATTGATGAAAAAATTAGAGTCGGAAGGAATAAAAGGAGCTTCACCGTATTCCCGGTGGAGATTCGTGACCCACTACGGAGTGGATTCCGAAGATATAGATTATGTTTTAGAAGTTATGGCCAATGCTATGACATCATAACCTTATCGCTATCGTTTGTGCCGGCATCATACCAATACTTTTAATATTGACGTCATAGCGTTACTAGGCGCGATTTATTTATGCTATCCCTGTTTAAAAATCAGACTTTTCGCCGTTTTTTCTATGGTCTCTTGTTCGACGACGCCGCCATGATGGTAAGTCCTATGCTTCAAGGTTGGATTGTTCTAATGGAGACAAATTCGGCTTTTTGGGTTGGAGTTACTGCGGGAGCGTCTGGAGTAGGTTTGACTTTGTTTAGCCCAGTTGCTGGAGTGTTGATAGACCGTTATAACCGAAAACTCTTGTTAGTGATCACCCAATTCGGACAGATTTTACTCACAGGCTTTTTGGGGATAGTAGCTTTTTATGAAGCCATCGAGGTTTGGCATGTTTTGGGTTTCGGGTTTTGCTCTGGTGCATTTCATGCACTAAGGTACCCCTGCAAAATGGCTATGACATTAGATTTGGTGGGTCCCCAAAATCTTCTGAGAGGAACTGCAGCAAATTTCTTCTCAATGACTGTTATGGGTGTCATCGCACCAATCGCTGGAGGATGGTTGATAGCTCGAGAAATTTATTTTGGATTCGCTTTTATATTTTTGGCACTATTGGTGTCCAGTATCGTTTTTCTAAATCTGAAAGGTATAAAAACCCCACAGATTTCTTCTTCCTCTCACTTTGAAGATCTGGTTTATGGTGCAAAATATGTGGCCAAAAACACAATGGTTCGGTCTTTAATACTTGCAATTTTGGTCACTGAAATTTTTGGATGGGCCGTGGAAGCTATGCTCCCAGTAATAGCAAGAGATGAGCTTGGATTGGATGCTCAAGGTTTAGGTTTTCTCATGTCGGTCGGGGCTTTAGGTGCCGCAATTTCTACAGTATGTATAACTGCAATGCCGGATGTGGATAATAAAGGAAAATTGATAGTTTATGGATTGTTTGGGTTTGGATTTGGATTGATTGCTTTTGCATTTTCTGATGTTTTAATGTTATCGATGATTTTACTGGCTTTTGCCTACGGTTCTGGAGTCATTTACGAAAGCGGGCTATCGACACTACTTCAGACGTCGGTTCCCGATGGTATGAGGGGTAGGGTATTAAGTTTCCAATCTTTATGTTGGGGATTTAGTGGGTCAGCTGGATTTCATGCTGGAGCGATTGCGGCAATACTGGGTGCTCCAATAGCTGTTGCAGCAGGTGGAGCCGTGGTGATAATTAATGCGACTCGAATAGCTAGAAATATGATATCCATTGGAGCCAAGATGGCTTCGGGAAAGTGAGCAATGCTTACTCTTTGTATTCCTCTTTCCACCATTTGTTTAGCCGTTCTGCTATAAATTTTTCATAACCCAAATTTCCTGGCAAATAAAAATCCTTGGTCCCCAGGTTTTCGGGAAGATTTTCTGTTCTGACAAAGTGTTCAGGATAATCGTGGGCATACTTGTAACCTCGTCCGTATTTTTCCTGTGACATTAAATCAGTGACAGGATTGCGTAAATGGAGTGGAACCGGGTTTTCTCCTGAAGATTTAATTTCGGACATCGCAGAATTTATCGCTTCATAGGCAGAATTACTTTTAGGGGCGGAGGCTAGGTATATTGTGGCCTCTGATAATATGATCCGGGCTTCCGGCATTCCAACAAAATGGGCAGCCTGTTGAGCTGAAACAGCGATTGTTAGTGCCCTGGGATCAGCTAATCCTATGTCCTCACTAGCTAAAATAACAAGCCTTCTAGCTATGAACATGACGTCTTCCCCAGCCAAGAGCAACCTGGCTAACCAATACACGGCAGCATCAGGGTCGGAGGCCCGGACGGATTTTATAAACGCAGATATTGTGTCAAAGTGTTTGTCTCCTGCTTTATCATGCGGGAGAGCTTTGGTTTCTATCACCTCATCCAAAAATGATTTACTTATTAGTATTTTATTGCCTTGAGTAGAGGCGGAGTCTGCTGACAGCTCTAATGTGTTCAAGGCCCATCTGGCATCCCCACTGGACATTGAGGCTATGTTTTCGAGCACGCCGTCTTCAATGGAAAGATTCCTTTTTCCTAAACCTTTCTCGGAATCATTCAAAGCATTGGTTAATATGTGGACGATGTCTTTCCTTTCCAGGCCATTTAATGTGAAGACTCTACATCGTGATAAAAGCGGAGAAATTATTTCGAATGACGGATTTTCTGTGGTGGCGCCTATGAAAATGACAGTGCCATCTTCTACATGTGGCAGTATTGCATCTTGTTGTGCTTTATTAAACCGATGAATTTCGTCAATAAAAAGAGCAGTTCTTTGCCCCGACATTCCTAGTCGGGATTTGGATTCAGAAATTAATTTCCTCAACTCAGACACCCCAGAAGTGACAGCGCTGATTTTTTCGAGATGGAAATTCGAAGTTGAAGTTATAAGATTTGCTAGGGAGGTTTTGCCTGTTCCCGGTGGCCCCCATAAAATAAATGAAGGAATCCTTCCCGCGTCGATACTTCTCCGAAGTGGGCTATTTTTGCCAGTTAAATGAGCCTGGCCAACTATGTCATCAAGCCTGATTGGCCGCATTCTTGCTGCCAAAGGGGCGCTATTGGATAAGTGTCGGTTCGCCTCAAAATCAAACATGTTCATCGTTTTAGCCTCGATGGATGTGTAAAAATGGTTTGGCTCACGTAATGCAGTAGTGTACAAGAATCAGCGAGTCATTGATTGGAGAGTAAGATGCAGGAGTCCTTGATTTGTGTCAGGTGTAAAGAAACGATAAGCGGCTCTACTTATTTGGTCAGCCCAAATGGTTCACCTGAGTATCGGCATTTTTGGTGTTTATTGGCGTATTTTCCTATGTTGAAGCGCTCTTCAATGGCTGCAAGTGTAGTTGGCACAATTTTAATTTTGCTGAACCAAGGCGATTTTATAGTCTCTGGTAATTTTCATAAGGCCCTAATTTGGAAGGTACCACTTACATATGTGGTGCCATTTTGCGTGGCGACTTGGGGGGCTATTACCAACTGTAAATCTAATTCTGATTAGAGCGATAATACCAATACGGCTATTGTAGCGCCGGGCCCTCCTTCGGCAGGTGGGGCTGGATAGCATCTTTTAACATTTGGATGTTCAGACAGGAATTTATGAACAGCTCTTCTCATATCCCCTGTACCAGCGCGCCCGTGAATTACCTTGACTTCTTTCATTCCAGCTTCCGTAGCATCTTTGATATATGATTCTAGTCTTTCAATCGCAGGTACCACTTTGATTCTTCGTAAATGAATCTCATTTGGAACAGACAATTTTTTGAAAAGTTTTGAGTCCTGTGGATTTTGATAGGGCATTTAATTTTGCAGTGTATGGGTTATAGATGCTATTAGGGCATCATCTTCAATTTGCAATATAGTTCGAAGATCAAATATGACAGCATCTTTTTCGATTCTAGGAATTACTGATGTTATCCCAGTTCTAATTTTTCGGGCAAATTTTTCAGGACTGCTCACTTTCACCTGAATTCCGTATGAATCCATGGTTTCTCCTGGCAGGCTGCCGCCACCAATCGTAGATTTTGTCGCGATGACTTTCACCGAGTACAAGTCACTACCAGGAATCATGGTCGCTAGTCTGTCAGCTCTTGTGCGTAAATTCTCCAATTCCACGGATATCATCTGCCAGATGGGAATTTTGGTTTGGGCTTCTTCTTTCAAATAATGAATTAAGGTGACAGTCAAGGCAGCTAAATTCATTTTATCTATTCTGAAGGCTCTCGCCAAAGGATGGTTTGATAATTGCTCGATATAAGTTTTTCGACCCACAACGATTCCTGCCTGCGGTCCGCCTAACAGTTTGTCACCTGAAAAGAAGCATAAATCGGCCCCGGCATCTATGCTTTCTTGAGGTAGAGGTTCTGGCGCCAGGCCGTATTTAGTAGGATCTATCAATGATCCACTGCCCACATCATGTAAGACAGGAATGCCACTTCTGGTTCCCAGAATTGAAAGGTCTGTAATCGAAGGGTTGGCGGTGAAGCCGATTATCTTGAAATTACTTGCATGGATAGAAAAAATAGCCCCAGTTTCTTCCCTTAATTCCTTTTCATAGTCCGTTACATAAGTTCTGTTGGTCGTTCCAACTTCAATTAGGGTTGCACCACTTTGCTTTAAAACATCGGGTATTCGGAAGCCGCCGCCAATCTCCACAGCTTCAGATCGTGAAACTATTACCTCTTTCCCTGACGCCAGTGCTGAAAGCCCAAGCATTAAAGCTGCAGCATTATTGTTGACCACTAACCCTGCCTCAGCTCCAGTCAGACTAGACAGCAGTTGGGAAATTCTTGCTTGCCTAGATCCTCGCTTTCCAGAATCTAGTTCTAGTTCCAAATCGCTGTAGGTTTTAGAAGAATCAATAGCTGCTTGCATACTTTCGATACTTAGGGGAGCACGCCCAAGGTTAGTATGAATAACTACCCCAGTTGCATTTATGACGTTTTTGGGCCAACTGACCCAGTTTCTCTCTATATGATCTGAAACTTGGTTGGATATTTCCAGTATTGTTGGGATGTCCGATTTATTATCAATAGTTGACCTTACCTGACTCAGTTTTTTCCTTATTAGATCCGTTATTGCTTCAGTTGAGAAGTCGGTCATCAATTCGGAAATTCGGACGTCTGAAAGTACGGCACTGACACTTGGGATTTGTCGCAGTTTGTCTTGCATTTTTTTGAGCCTGTTTGATCATTTAGCCTCCTATTATATATTGTTAAAGAAATCGACTTCTGAGCCTTTAATTTTCCTTGAAAACGCGGTTTTAATTGACCCTCGAAAATCTCCTCCTGTAGAATGACCGAATGACTTTTTTCTAGACGAGGTAATATGCTTAGTATTGGTCTTACCGGAGGGATCGGGACTGGCAAGTCGCTAGTTTCCAATCTATTGAATGATCTTGGGGCAACGGTGGTTAATGCCGACTTGCTCGGCCATGAGGCATACCTTCCAGGGACGATTGGGTTTGATTTGGTTGTTGACGCCTTCGGAAATGAGATACTGGGAGGTGATGGTACTGTCGACAGGAAGAAACTCGGTCCTATAGTTTTTTCCAGCCCCGAAAATATGGCAAAGCTAAATTCGATCATGCACCCATTGATCCACGATATGATCCAGGTTCAGTTAACCGAATACTCTGCCAACGGAACCGATGTGGTCGTCGTGGAAGCTGCAGTACTGATGGAAGCCAACTGGCAGAACCTGTTTGATGAAATATGGGTTGTCACCTCAGAAAAAGAAACAGTAATTGAAAGATTAAAAGAGAGAAATTCCCTAACCAAGGAGGATGCAATTGCTAGGATAGATTCTCAAATGTCACAAGATGAAAGAATCGAGCATTCAAATGTTGTTGTACCCAATGATGGAACAACAGGTGAATTAGCCCACAACGTAGAGAAAATTTGGAACACTAGAGTAGTTAATAATTAGGAGTGGAATAGCTGCATATGACAACTCAATCACTATATAAAAGTTTCATTATTGAAGAATATCAATTAGATGAAGAGCCATACTATGTGCCAGTTGGGGATGAGGTGGAATTGTTTGAGGCAGCCTACAAACAAAAACTCCCACTCATCTTCAAAGGACCCACAGGATGTGGGAAAACTAGATTCGTAGAATATATGTCATATAAGCTTGGTGCAGAATTAACCAAGGTTAGGAAGAATGATGCCGATGATTCGGCTGTGAATTTGCCCCTAGTAACAATAGCTTGTCATGAAGACCTTACCGGAAGCGATCTCGTTGGGAGATACTTATTGGAAGGAGATCGGACGGTCTGGCTCGACGGCCCGTTGACTAGGGCTGTAAAAGCAGGAGGGATCTGCTATCTGGACGAAGTAGTGGAGGCTAGGAAAGATACTACAGTTTTGATACATCCATTGACCGACCACAGAAGAATCCTACCCATTGAAAAAAAAGGAGAGCTTTTGCAGGCGGCCGACGGGTTCTTGCTGGTTTTATCCTATAATCCCGGGTACCAAAGCGCTCTAAAAGACCTGAAGCACAGTACTAGGCAAAGGTTTATTTCCATCGAGTTTGATTACCCACCGATGGATTTAGAGGCCCAAATTGTGGAGCATGAATCGGGAGTGGATAAGGAAACAGCTTACCAACTTGCCAAATTAGGAGAGAAAGTAAGGAACTTAAAGGAGCATGGGCTTGGCGAAGGGGCAAGCACGAGACTTCTGATATATGCTGGCCAACTTATGGCTCAAGGTATTGCACCTCGTAGGGCATGCCAAGTATCAGTCAATTGGGCAATTACAGATGATCACTCCTTACAGCAGAGTATTGCGGAGATAATTTCCTCAATCTTTGAGTAAATCCTCTGTGACGCTATCACCCGCTTACATAGAAAATGTATTGAATGGAACACAAGAACTGAAAAGTTCTTCCACAAATCACATACCGGCCGGTGTGCTGGTGTTGCTTTTTGATAGGGATGGTGAATATTGGGTGATATTAAATAGAAGAACTCAAAAAGTCGAACACCATAAAGGGGAAATTTGTTTCCCTGGAGGTAGGAAAGATAGTTTGGACAAAGATTTGACTGAAACTGCCTTAAGAGAAACTTGGGAAGAGATGGGTATTGCCCCGGGCAGTGTCTCAGTTCTAGGAGTCTTGGACAAAACAGAGACTACAACAGGATATGAAATAACCCCTACGGTCGGGCTAATACCCTACCCATATCAATTTAACACCCACAACGACGAAGTAGAGGCAGTCATAGAGATGCCACTATCTGCTCTCTTTTTAAATGATACTAGGAGAGATGAGGCAAAATTACTAGAAGGCGAAGTAATCATGCAGCCGGCCTTCCATTATGAAAATAATATGATTTTTGGTGCGACAGCTAGGATTCTTAATAATTTTGCCTGCCTCATTGATTCGAGAAATCTGGAGGAGCGTGCATGACTGACAAATTAAAAGTACTAAAACATATACTGCCAGAGCTGGAAAAATTTCCAGCTCCCGTAAAGGACAATTTCAATAAAGCCATTGTTGACATGCCCGATGCGCTTTCTGACGAGCAAACGTCAGACTGGTTAAAAAGAGGGATTGCTATAGCAGGGCAAACAGTGCGTTCATGGGAGGCAGCAGCCCATTTTTTTCAAGTAAGTCCTAACGTGATTTCTTCAATGCCATATAGTTATTTTGTACGATGGATGGAGTGTGGGGCTTCACTATGTGAGGAATCTCCGACCTTGGCGGCGGCATATTTTGAAGCAAGCCCCGCAACAATGAGCAAATTACGTTCTCGTCATATAGAAAGTTGGGCAAGTTTGGGAGACGGGCTCTATAAAGGGACTTGGAAATCCAGTACTTTGGCGTGCAGATTTTTTGCAGAAAGCTCTACCTTGTTAGAAAGCCTTTCTTTTCAACAACTAGAAAACTTCGCAAATTTTTTGGACGCTCTTTCTCATAGATCCTATGATTTGTCCTCGGAATGTTTGACATTGGGTGAACAGATCTTTCCCTTAATAGGCGATGATAAAGATGCTTTTTTGTCATTAGCCACCACCTTGGTAGACACCGGCTGGCGTGAGGTTAAAAGTTTTTTCGAGGCTGGGGCGAAGGCATTACCTAAGATTCATCCAGAAGAAAGGATGAGATTCTTAAAACTGGCTGAAAGCCTGGTAAATAATGGGGGAACTAACATACCGGGAACCATGTTAGATATATCCCAATCACTTTCCTTATTAGAAGAGGATAGCCACCATATAGTTCTGGGCTTTGCGGAAACCCTTCTTGATGAAGAACCGTTAGCAATGCCTGAATTCATAAAATCAGCGCCCCTAGTTCTAGAGAAGCTTACGATATTTCAGTTGGGTCGTTGGTATCAGGAAGGGGTGAATACCCTATCGCAAAACAAAGATGGAGGCCTAGCTTTTTTTAAAATCGAATCCTCCCACTCGGAAGCCGTAATTGAGACACTATCGTCCGGCATAGAGTTTGACAGAATAAAGCCTGTCATGGAGATGTATTGCAGGGCATTAGCTGGTGCTGAAATTAAATTATCTCCAACTGATGCACTGGTCGAAAAAAACATTGGTTGGGTTTCCAACGAATCGCCTACCACAGAAGGATCTACCGTATTTGTTCCCACTTTGGTTGATAGGTATGGGACCAAGGAAGAAAACTATGCTTGGTTCAAAGTGGTTTCTACTCATCAAGTAGCCCATTTGGAATTCGGTAGCTTCATATTTGAATTTGAAAGACAATCGGGGCTTTTTGAAAATCTTCGCTTTGACCTAGAAGCAAGAAGGATAGAGACCCTACGCGAAAACCAAAATAATGGACCTGCTGTCGGTGATGATGTAGCCGACTCAGATTCTCCTGGTAATGAATCACATACAGGATTGGAGAGAGCTTGGCTAACAGATATGCAAAGGTTTTTTGATCTGTTTGAAGATCGGAAATTATCTCTCGATATTTTTACAGTAGTGGAGGATGGACGTCTTGATGCAAGAGTCAAAAATGAATACCCCGGGATCAAATCTTCATATACCCAGGTTCAAAGTGATTCGCATGAGAATCGACCTGATATAAAAGAGCTTCCAGCTCGGGAGGCCATGGTTGAATTTATGGTGAGACTGAGCCTCCAGCAATATGAAGGAATCGTAGCACCATCAAAATATAACAAAGAAGCTTCTCAGGTAGCACAAATTGCTCGTAGAGTTTTGGTGCCTGATGCAACTGTTGAGGATACAGCAGAAGCGACCTTAAGGATATACGCAATAATTTCTGCCATACCAAATGAAGAAATACCTCCTGATGACTGGAACGATATGGATTTTGATGAAGAGGACGATGAGGATTATGTTGATCCTGAAGATATGGAAAACCTGTTACAGCAGATAGGCATGGGTATGGAAATGGAACTCCGCCCTGAAGGTGAAGAAGAATACGAATCCATTCAGGAAGTGGAATACCGTGGAGACTTTAAACCGGAATTGGTTCAGTTGATGACCGAGTTAAGAATGCAACAACAAGACGAGATGGGCCAAAGTCAAGGGGAACCTCTGACACAAGAACAGCTCCAAGAACTTTTGGAAAATAGCGCTGAACTCGATTTACAGGCGACTGAAGGTGAAATTCAAGAATCAAGTGGGATGTTTGCAGATAATATTATGAAGGAAGCTGGGGCTAATATGCCCCAATCCCCTGACGATTCACAAGGCCCCTTTGTTCATGTAGATGAAGAGGGAGGAGAATTGGAACCGGCCGAACCCGAGACGTTTGTCTACGACGAATGGGATTTTAGAGCGGAAGATTACAAACCTAGATGGTGCGTAGTGAGGCAAAAGATGATGCAGGAAGGGGATCCAGCATACTTTGCAGCCACCCTGAACGAATATAGTACCTTAGTCACTAGGATCCGCAGACAGTTCGAGATGATGGTCCCTGAAATGTTTAGGAAAGAAAGAAAATTAATAGACGGGGAAGATATAGATATCGACGATGTTATAGAGAATATGGTGGACATAAAAACTGGGAATAGCCCAGATGAAAAATTTTATTGGCGACGAAATAAAGTACAACGTGATGTGGCGGTCGCTTTCCTTTTAGATATCAGTGCTTCTACGGCCGAGGCCATAGATGAAGGCAAAAACAAACAAGATGACTGGGACGCTCCTGATGATCCGGTTGAATATATGGTTTGGTTGAGAACTAGGCGTGGGGAGCAGATGAGAAGATCCTATAAAAGGATCATCGACATGGAAAAAGAATCTATGGTGCTTCTCACAAACGCATTGGAGGCAATAGGGGATACCTACGGGATATATGGTTTTTCCGGATACGGAAGGGAGAATGTAGAGTTTTATACCGTAAAAGATCTTCATGAGAATTTTTCAGATAAGGTCAAACGTAGGATTGACCGAATCGCTCCTTTGCATGCAACAAGAATGGGCCCGGCAATAAGGCACGCAGCATACAAATTGGATAACATTGACGCAAGGACAAAAATACTGTTCTTGATTAGTGATGGTCGCCCTCAAGATCGTGGTTATAGTAGGGAAGGTGTGGAAAAAGAATATGCTGTACATGATACCAAGAAGGCATTGGATGAAGCGAAAAGACAAGGAATTAACTCTTTTTGTCTGACTGTTGATAAGAATGGACATGATTACTTGAAGACAATGTGTTCCGACATGGGTTATGAAATATTGGACGACATTAATGACTTACCAGAACGCCTGTTGGTTCTATACCGACGATTGACTATGTAGACATATGTGACTCTATAGTCACTAAAATGAATACCTAAATCATAACCTGGTAGCTCTACACTATAAGTGTAGACACTTAAACGTTTCAGATTTCTCCTTAGACCTAAAAGATCGTGGTGATATCATGTTCCCGTGTTTGGTAGGGTTGAACATAACCTTATATTGAAAAATTGATTGACTGTGTTTACTGATGGAGGGAATCTATGTCGGAGGCTTCAAGGTTACTAAAACTGAAAAAACTTGGTCAGTCAGTTTGGTATGACAATATCAGCAGAGAACTTCTGCTGTCTGGCGGCCTGAAAGAGATATTAGATTGGGGAGTGGTTGGTCTAACATCCAACCCTAGTATATTTGAAAAAGCTATTTCTTCCTCAAATGTATATGACTCGGATATCCAAAATATGAAGGATAAAAAACATTCTGACTTAGAGGTATTCGAAAAACTGGCAGTTGAAGACATACAACATGCCGCTGATCTTCTGTGCGATACGTATAGATCAACTGAAGGCCAAAATGGTTACGTTTCCCTAGAAGTAAATCCACATCTAGCAAATGATACAAAGGGCACAATAGGCGAGGCGAAAAGGCTATATGCTGAAGTTGACCGTCAAAATTTAATGATAAAGGTTCCTGCCACTAAAGCTGGGATTCCTGCCATACATGAGTTGATATCCGTTGGTATTAGTGTCAATGTGACCTTAATATTTTCTGTACAAATGTATGATTTAGTCAGAGAGGCCTATATCAGTGGTCTTGAGCAGTTTCATAAAAATACGACCGACCTTTCTAAGGTAGCTTCAGTGGCTTCTTTTTTTGTTAGCAGAATAGATACGGCCGTCGATAAACAATTACTGGAAAATGGATTCGTAGCTGAGGAATTGTCAGGTCGTGCAGGAATCGCAAATGCCAAGATAGCCTATGGCGAATTTCAGAAGACCTTTTCCTCCGAACGCTACCTCAAACTTCGGGCTGCAGGTGCCAAAATTCAGAGACCCCTATGGGCTAGCACCAGTATGAAAAACCCAAAGATGCGAGATGTTTTATATGTTGAAAATTTAATAGGCCCCAATACTGTAAACACTATGCCAGATGTCACTTTAAATGCATTTATTGACCATGGGATAGCTGAAACTACTATCAATGAAAAAGTAAATGACTCCTATGCACATATGGAAAAACTAGCCTCAGCCGGTATAGACCTGGCAGAAATAACCGACGCTTTACTTGAAGGCGGTGTTAAAGCATTTGCAGATTCCTTTGACGATCTTCTGCAACATATATCGCACAAAAGATCCATGTTGTCGGTGAATTGATGATTATCATGGATCATGTACCTTAAACAGAATTTTTCTAATTGTGACGATGACGCACTAATAGAAAGTATTCGAAAATTTTGGGAAACTGCTGAAAAATCAACACCTAAGAATGCTGATATTTCCATATCGAATTGGTTAGGTTGGTCAGTTGGATGCGACTGGACTTCAAATGAGAAAAGACAGTATCTAGAACTTGCAAACGAGATATATCAGGAGGATTTCCACTACATTTTGTTGGTCGGAGTTGGAGGTAGTAGTGCAGGCGCTAGGGCAATAGCTTCTTTAGGTGCAAACTGTCCCAAATTTATCTTTGTTGATTCTGTAGTCCCCTCTGTTGTTGAAAAAATATTGGCTGAAGTTAAGAACGAAAAAACTCTTTTGATGATTTCTTCCAAATCGGGAACAACATTAGAAACTATCACACTAGCTAATTATTTTTTGGATAAATTGGGAAATTCCCGAGAGTCGTTGAAATATAAAAAGGATGTGATTGCTATAACGGATCCTGGAACCTTTCTTGAAAAATTGGCAATCAAACAAAATTTTAGAAGTATTATCCATGGTAAACCTGACATTGGTGGCAGGTTTTCAGAACTATCTTCCTTCGGCTTGTTTCCCGCTTTACTTAATAAGACAGATATATCAGCAGTTATTGACTCCGCCAATGAAATGGCATCTTTATGCCGGACAGTTATCCCTGAAGAAAATCCTGCAGTACCTTTGGTAGAGTTCTTGCTTCAAAACCTAAGGCATGGCAGAGATAAATTGTATGTATATTTGCCTGAATCACTAAGTAACTTTGCTATGTGGCTTGAACAATTGTTATCTGAGAGTTTGGGAAAAGATGGGTTCGGGATCGTTCCCATCGTGGGTGACCCTGATTTGATATCGCCTTCCATAGATGTTTGTTCGGTCATGTATCAGGATTTATTAATGGAGTGTGCATCAGCTCAAATTCTTAGGCAGTACTTTGATGACAATTCTATCCCCGTATTTAATATAGAGGTAGATAAACCAGAGTCACTCGGAGGGGAATTTTTTAGATGGAAAATGTCAGTGGTATTGATAGCATCTTTAATGAATATAAACCCATTTAATCAACCTCAGGTACAAAGTTCTAAAGATAAAACTAGTGAGATGCTTGATTATTTCACTGATCATGGGAAATTGCCGCCTACTTGTTCAACACTGGCTCTACCCGAATGGGTAGCACAAATAAAAAATGACAGCTACATCGCTGTTTTGCCTTTCCTACAACTGGAAGGTGGAGATCGGGAGTTGCTTTTCGATTTGGCCTATAGAATTCGAAATCTCACAAAAAGGCATGTAACACTGGCCACGGGTCCATCCTACTTGCATTCAACTGGCCAAATGCATAAGGGGGGGCCTGTGTCTGGAATGTATCTACAGCTTTTTTCAGATAATGTGAATGAAATTCCGATTGCGGATAAGAAGTATGGATTCTCAACTTTATTAGCAGCCCAAGCAAATGGAGATATGGAATCATTGGTGGCTTTGAACCGTCCGGTATGTCGAGTGGATCTTGGAACCAATATCACGGAAGGGTTAAGTAACCTGATAGTTCAGTTTGAAACTTTATACGAACAATGATTGGCTATTTGCTGCTTAAAGCCTTAAGGGTTTTTCCAGTAACCCTTCGGTACTCATCTAGTATTTCGTTATTTAGCAATGAAGCCGGCCTTGATGTATCTTGGTAGTCTGCTCTGACATTTATTTCGCCGAGATATTGCAAATCCAATTCTTTTGATATTTCCTTACCTGCGCCTTGGCCGAAAATACCACCAGACATGTTTTCAACCACTCCTAACACATTGATTTGTAGCTTACGAATCATGTTTATGGAGCGTTTAGCATCGATTTTGGCTAGTTCCTGCGGTGTAGTAACAACCACAAAGCCATCCATGGTTAGAACTTGCATCACCGTTAATGGGGCATCAGAAGTACCAGGAGGCATATCTACCACCAAGTAGTCAAGTTCGCCCCATTCGGTGGTTTGTAGCATTTGGTTTATTGCATTATGGATCATCGGCCCTCGCCAAATGATCGCCTCGTCCTCATTTTCCTGAAAAAATGACATAGACATAACTTTTACCCCAAATCTTTCAGGTGGGATCATTTTTTGTTCCCCACCGACTGTAGGGTGCTCGGATATTTTCATTGCTCGCACTACATTAGGGCAATCGATATCAACATCCAATATACCAACAGTGGCACCATCATTAGCTAGAGTCGCGGCCAAATTGACTGCAACCGTAGTTTTACCTACCCCACCTTTTCCACTGTATACGCCGATTTTATTTTTGATTCCTGATAATGATTCCTCAATTTGACGTTTTTGTTCAAACTGACGTTTCATTGCTTCAATACGAGCACGTGCCTGAGCTGGATTTTGTTGCGTCATGAAATTCTCCGCTGGTCTGATTGTTACCGAGCCCGGCTACCTAGAGAAAAGGAAGGGCTTTAATCGAGACCAAGTAATCGTTTTCCTTCTTCGGTTATCATGTCAGGCGTCCAAGGAGGGTCAAACACAACATCAACATTTATATCTTCTACACCTTCCACCTCGGCTAGTCTCCACTCTGCCTGCTGTGCTATGTAAGGTCCCATTCCACAGCCAGCAAAGGTTAAGGTCATACTGACGTCGACATCACCATCGGCCACCTCAACTCCATATACCAATCCCAAATCCACAATGTTCACTGGTATTTCCGGATCATATACATCTCGGAGGGCCTCTAATACATCATCTTTTGTGACTGTTTCTGAATCAGGCATACTTCTTCCTTAATTTAGCATATTAACTTGTTGACTTGTTTGGTCCAGAATAAAGTTTATATTTTGACTTCTCATAGTGTCAACAAACAATGTCACCAAATTTTCATCTATCTGGGTTCTTCAGCAACTATTTTTTTTAAATCCAATATTTGATCCCTGACGATAGCAGCCTTCTCAAACTCCAAACCTTTCGAAGCAGATTTCATTTGTAATTCAAGGTCCTTTATCAATCTTATTAAATCTTCTTTGGGCAACTCCAGACCATTAATAAGATCGTCCCGTGAGGGTTCTACTACTGATTTTACTCTTTCAGTAATATCTCTTATTGCCTTGCGGATGCCTTGAGGAGTAATCCCATTCTCTTCGTTATAGGATTGTTGAATGAGACGTCTTCGGTCAGTTTCTTCTATGGCATTTTTCATAGAATCTGTCATCTTATCGGCATACATGATCACTTTCCCATCGATATGTCTAGAGGCTCGTCCGATAGTTTGGATCAGAGAGGTTCTAGACCTCAAAAAACCTTCCTTGTCTGCATCAAGTATGGCTACCAAACTTACTTCAGGAAGATCTAGGCCTTCTCGTAGTAGGTTTATCCCCACCAGTACATCGTATACACCCATTCTCAAATCTCTAATTATTTCACTTCTTTCAAGAGTATCGATTTCAGAGTGTAAGTATTGGGTTCTTATCCCGGATTCCTTCAAGTAATCCGATAACTCTTCAGACATTCTTTTTGTTAAGGTTGTTACCAGTATTCTTTCGCCTTTCTTCACTCTTGTGTCAATCTGATCCAGCAGATCATCAATCTGGCCAGTCACCGGTTTAACTTCAATAAAAGGGTCTAGAAGTCCGGTTGGCCTTATTACCTGCTCGGCTGTAGCCGCGCTATTTTCCATTTCATATGGGCCCGGGGTAGCTGATACAAAGACGACCTGGCTTACCCTTTTTTCGAATTCCCCAAAATTTAGAGGTCTATTGTCTAATGCAGAAGGTAGCCTGAATCCATACTCAACTAGTGTTTCTTTTCTAGATTGGTCACCGCGGTACATGGCGCGGAGTTGCGGAAGAGTCATGTGAGATTCATCCACAAAAAGAAGGAAATCATCCGGGAAATAATCTAACAAAGTGTACGGTGTGCTTCCGGCTGCCCTCTGGGCAAGATGCCTAGAATAATTTTCCACCCCTGCACAGTAACCTGCTATTTCTAACATTTCGAGATCATATTTTGTTCTAGATTCCAGCCTCTGTGCTTCCAGCAATTTATCGGAAGATTTGAGGTGTTTCAAGTGTATCTCGAGTTCCTTTCCAATATCCCTAATCGCCATTCGCAACTTTTCTTTGGAAGTCACAAAATGTTTTGCTGGATATATTTCCACATGCTCTTTGTCACCTAGTATTTCTCCAGTTAAGGTGTCTATCTGAGTTATTTTTTCCACCTCGTCTCCCCAAAATTCAATTCTAATGCCAAGTTGTTCGTAAGCAGGTAATATTTCTAAAGTGTCGCCTCTTACTCGAAATTTACCTCTTGCCAGGTCATAGTCATTTCTCTCATATTGCATATCAACTAGTTTTCTAATTAAATCCCTTTGGCTTTTAGACTCTCCTTTTTTCACGGATGCTACAAATCCCTGGTATTCTTCGGGAGCGCCCAGACCAAATATGCAGGAAACTGAGGCAACTATCAGTACATCATTTCTGGTTAATAGTGAGCGGGTTGCTGAATGCCGTAGTTTATCAAGTTCCTCATTAATGTCTGCATCTTTCTCAATGTATGTATCAGTTCTGGGGACATAGGCTTCTGGTTGGTAGTAGTCGTAGTAGCTTACGAAATATTCGACGGCATTTTCGGGAAAAAATTCTTTGAATTCTGTGGCCAATTGTGCAGCCAAGGTTTTATTATGAGCGATCACAAGGGTTGGTTTTTGAATTTTTTCCACTATGCAGGCCATAGTGAATGTTTTCCCGCTTCCTGTAACTCCTAGCAATGTTTGTTTACCAAAACCCTTAGAGATACCTTCAGAAAGTTGAGAGACAGCGGTAGGCTGATCTCCAGTCGCAGTAAAATCAGCCGATAATTTAAATTCTGGCATATACCTTCCAGCTACTTAACTGCTAGTGACCAAATTGTTTCCTCAGAATTTCGGTCGTATGGATTTCCATCGTAATCTCCGGCAATTTCTTCTATTCTGAAACCACAATATTTGAAAAGATAGCGCGCTTCATCTGTATATAAGTACCTCAAAGTGAAATTTGCATACCGTTTAGATATCAAGTAGTCATCAATATGTTCAGTTATAGAAATTTGAGTATGTAGCAATTGGTTATGGTGGTCAAATTCTGTCCGGTGATGCAAAGACCTGTAACCGTTGCCTTCTCTATACCTTGAATCCCTCAGGTGGTAAAAGATGTCAGATCTCTGGTCAAATAAATCCTTACCAGGTACAAAAAGAGTAATAATTAGTTTACCGTGTGGTTCAAGATGGCTTTTAAGTGAGTTTAAGGCGTTAACCTGATCTTCTACCGTCAGAAGGGATTGGAAACCTCTATATGGGAAAATCACCAGGCTGAATTTTTGGGACAGGTCCAGGGTTCGAACATCTTGTTTGATAATTTTGATTGGGGCTTTGGTATTGGCAACTTTGATTCCAAGCTTGTTTATCATTTTCTGTGAGGAATCTATACCAGTAATGTTTGCTCCATTCTCCATCAAGGGAATGGTGATTCTTCCTGTACCGCATCCGATTTCTAAAATATCACCTTTAATACTGGACGCTTTTTGGAGATAGAAATTGATGTCATAGTCCACGAATGAGTAAACCTCGTCATAGATATCAGCCCATGAGTCATAATCTGTGTTCATCTATTGGTGATATTCTCCAGAGCCATACGGATTTTTTCTTCTGTGCTTAAATTATCGGAATTGATGGCGCCGATGGCTGCCCTTGCTTCCTGTATTGAGTAACCTAACGCAGTTAGAGAATCAAATACATCATCCAGTTCATTTGGATCACTCGGTATAGACCAGGTTTGCTCCATTTTTCCTTTCAGTTCAAGTAAAATGCGGTTGGCAGTTCTATTCCCAACACCGGAGACAGATTTAAATGCATTGACATCTTCAGAAGAGACTGCTGCAGCTAGAGATGCCGCATCGAATGTAGATAGAATTGCCAATGCTAGCCGAGGTCCGACGCCACTTATTGTGATTAGAGTATCGAAGGCATTTCTGTCATTTTCTGTTATGAAACCGTACAGGGTTATAGAATCCTGTCTCATCTGTAGAGAAGTTAGAATTTTAACCTCATTCCCTAGATCCCCTATGTTTTCTACCGTAGTTACAGGGGTACTTATTCTTAAAGTAATTCCGGATATCTCGACGTCTATATACTCGCTTCCTTTGGAAATCAGTCGACCTATCACTGCCGAAATTAGTGTTGTCACCATGTGGAACTCCCTATTAAATCATCTAGCATGTGAGAGTTAATATGGCATATTGCTACGGCTAAGGCGTCTGTGACATCATCAGGTCCCTGTATGTCTTCACCACCTAGCAGTAAGCTCACCATTTCACCAACCTGTTCTTTGGAACTGCCCCCATAATTGGTTACAGATTTTTTCACCTCTTGCGGGGCATATCGAAACACTGGAATATTCTTTTGTGCTGCTGCAATAAATACGACTGCTTGCGCCTGTCCAATAGCAATCGCTGTTTTAGGGTTTTTAGAGACAAATGGCTCTTCAACTGCAATTGCATCAGGCTGGGTTTCCTCTATCACCTTTTTGGCAGCCTCAAATATATGTGCCAATCGATTCTCTAGAGGATTATTTCGCCTCGGGGTAATTAAACCATGATAAGGGGACATTAAGTCCCCTGAAATTGAATCTACGACACCTAGACCCATTTTAATGGTTCCAGGGTCGACACCCAGAACTCTCATTTAAATCCTAATGTTCAACTTGCTTTAAAATTGTCCAACGCATCTTCAGGAAAATCAGCATTTGAGTAAACTTTTTGCACATCATCCAACTCTTCAAGCAAGTCGAGGAGTCTGAGCGTTTGAATGGCTTTTTTACTATCCAACATTATTGTGTTGTTTGGGATCATCGATAGCTCCGTCGATGAGACTTTTGCTTCACTGTCAGTTAAGGTAGATCGAATGTTTTCCAGGCTGTTTGGTTCCGAATAGACATGTAATGTTCCATCATAGGTTTCGAAGTCATCGGCTCCGGCATCAATGGCCGCTAATGCCAAATTTTCTGCATCATTTGCCTCCACATCTACAACAATGACTCCTTTCTGCTCAAATTGCCAAGCGACAGCTCCGTTCTCGGCCATATTACCTCCCGCTTTTGAAAGGGTTGATCTAATATCTGACACAGTCCTATTTTTGTTATCGGTTAGTGTTTCAACCAGTATCCCTATTCCTCCAGGACCGTAACCTTCGTAAACTATTTCCGCCATTGCGACCCCTTCACTTGATTCTCCAGTTCCACGTTTTATCGCCCTATCAATATTGTCTGCTGGCATATTGTTATCTTTGGCTATTTGAATTGCCATTCTCAGACGGAAATTCATTTCTAAGTCTCCGCCTCCTTGTTTGGCAGCCACTATAATTTCCTTGGATAGTTTGGTGAAAAGCTTCCCTCGTCGCGCGTCGGTAATAGCTTTTTTGTGTTTTATGGTTGACCATTTTGAATGCCCAGACATTTCTCCAACCCCTGTTATTCGTATTGAAAATCCATAACTTTAGTTGTTGTTACCCTTAGGTCTCGCATTTTATCACTAAGATTGATCTTACATCTTTATCTTGGATCTAAATTCTGGCTTCCCCTTTACTTGAGCATTTAACTTGAACGTAGCTCCCGCTAAGGGACCATTGATAGATAAATCGTCTCCTCCCGCGCTAGTGACGAAAATATCCTCATAATTATCACCTCCAAAAGTGGGGCAAGACACTTTTTTTACTTCAAAAGTAACCTTGCTTATTTCTACCCCTATGCTGTTATACCTATAAAGAGCCCACCCATCCCAACGCGCAGACCATATGCAATCTTCGGAATCTACTGTCAAACCATCTGGCGCACTGCCATCATCAGGTGTAGAGACTATGATTTTTCCTCTTCCTAGCTTCGATGCGTCAGGGTCAAATTCGTATTTGGTAATTGTCCTTTTAGTAGAGTTCGTATGATAGGCATAACCAAGATTGTTAGAAAACCCGAGACCATTACTAATGCCCGCATTTTCAATTATTAATGAGATCTTTCTATCCTGATCCAACTTGTACAAAGATCCAGGCTTATTGCTACTTGGCATGGTTCCGCAGAAAACACTCCCATCTGGAGTTGCAATAACGTCGTTAAACCTGGAATGTTCTTCTCCTTCGATGCTTTCCAAAATAGTCGTTAATTCGCCGTCTTTCAAAACCTTCACCGCGCCTTTTTCCATAAAAAGTAGCAAGCCACCATCTTCTTGGATTGTAAACCCCCCTATCTGACTCGATTGGAAAACCTTTTTGGCCACCTTATTTTGAGGATCATAGTTGTAAAGGCACCCGTTTGGTATGTCGACCCAATATAAGACTCCTTCGTCAGGGTGCCACAGAGGCCCTTCGCCGGTGACACATTGGTAATTGGCGACCAATTCCATTTTTTTACTCCTCAGCATTTTCTCAGTTTGTATTCTATATTAGGGTATTGATATAAATTTACATTCAATAGCTTTTCATTAAATAGTTTTTGCAGACATGATTATGATCTTAAATATTTTGAAATCTACAAGGCCACGCCAATGGATAAAGAATCTAATGGTATTTCTGCCGTTGTTATTCTCAGTTAATGAGTCATGGGCTTTTGATGATATCCGATCTTTCTATGGGCTTTTGCTAAATTCAGCTGTGATTTTCATTGCTTTTGTGTTTGCCAGTTCGTCCGTTTACCTTTTCAACGATGTTCTGGATAGAGATAAAGATATTTACCACCCGAAAAAAAGATTGAGGCCTATTGCTTCAAAACTAGTGTCTCGCAAAGTAGCATTACTGTTTTCTCTTATGTTTTCGTCCGTAGCAGTGATAATTTGTGTTGTCCTACTGTATGGCACCGTGATTTATATTTGTGCCTACCTTGTTTTAATGCTCATATACTCTCTTTTTTTGCGGAGCACCATTGTTGTTGACATACTTTCCATTTCTGCCGGGTTTGTAATACGGGTTTTAGTAGGTGCTATTGCAATAAATGTTCCCGTTTCCATCTGGCTTTACATATGCATGGCGTTAGGGGCGATGTTTATGGCGTTGTCGAAAAGGTATGCCGAATTTCGCGCTCTAGAAGAGGGCAGTTCTTTGGCCAGGAAGTCATTGCCCATATATTCGAAACCAATTTTGGAACGTGCAACTTATGTTTTTCTGATCGGAACTATTCTTGCCTATAGTTTATACGCTGTGAGCGCTAACAATTTACCATCAAACAAGCTGATGGTTTTGACGGTTCCACTTGTGATTTTTGGTCTGCTTAGGTACCAGGTTTTGGTGCACCAAAGAGGCTTTGGGGAGAGGCCAGAAGAAATACTAACAAAAGATTTTATTTTGAGAACATGTGTTTTGACATGGCTTTTATTGGTGCTCCTCTTGTTAACTATTTTTAGATGATTCTTATTTCTTGTCTGATGACAAATTGCTTAGCCAATTCGCTAGGTCGTCATGGGTGTCATCTCGTTTTAGAGCCTGGTGGATAGATGCCTTCAAAAGGCCGATGGGAATACCGACATCAAAATGTTTATCTTTAAATAAATACCCTTTACATCCGACGTGTGGTATCAATTCCCCAATAGCATCTGTGAGTTGTATTTCACCTAAAGCACCTTGGTTTGAATGCTCTAGTGCTTGGAAAATTTCAGGAGGCAGAATGTATCTTCCGACGATGGCCAAATTCGATGGAGCTTTCGGTAAAGAAGGTTTTTCAACTACACCGGTGATATCGCGGATTTCGCCTTCTTGATCATTTGTAGAAACAATACCTAGGTTGGGAATAGACTCAGGGGCAACTTTCTTGATGGCTAATACCACCTCATTACCCTCTGCATGAATAGCACATAATTTTTTAAGGGTCGGATTATTTCCAAGAATCAAATCATCAGGAAGCAAAACAGCAAATGAATTTTCCCCGACCATATTTTTTGCCATTAGGACAGCGTGGCCTAGCCCTAGAGGGGCTTCTTGAATAACAAAATCCATTTCTACCATATGTGAAATTTCTTCTACTCTATTTAGTAATTCCATATCACCCTTACTTTTTAGGGCATCGATGACTGCATCATGGTGGTTAAAGTAGTTTTCTATTATGTCCCTTTGATTTTCAGATATCACAAATATAATTTTTGTTATACCTGAATTGAGAGCCTCTGCCACACAGTAGTGAAGTGGAGGTTGATCCAAGACGGGGATCATCACTTTTGGAATCGACAATGTAGCAGGTAAGAATCGAGTTCCTAGACCTGCAACTGGGATTACGGCTTTTTCTATATTCATAAAGAAGGCCTTTTCAATAATAATTAACTTGCTAATGCTGAGATATTTTTACCTTTGTAGATCGACTTTAATATTGGGTCACTAAAACTCATGCCAGCAAAAAAAACGAGGAATAAGATACCAGTTACTATGAGAACATTAGGAGCATTGTATATATCAGCGAGGTATCCATACCCTAAATTTGCAAATGCCATAACTCCTCCAGCATGAAGTATGTACAAACTAGTAACTCGCCCTCTTAGCCTGTCTGGAGTAACAAGTTGAACATAGGTTGCTGTTAACGCCATGAAAACGGATTCAGTTGCTCCCATTATTAGTGTGGAAGCAAATGCCGTTGATATACCGAAGGAGAATCCAAGTAATAAAGGGGAGATCCCACTTGAGATACCCATTGTCAGCAATATCAAACCTTTTCGCCGATCATTTCTGACACCAGCTAACAAAAAAGTTCCTGCTGCCGAACCGATCCCGAATGACACGATGAGAACGGCCAAAATAGTCTCATCAACTGATGATAGACGATTTTTTGTAAAGCCGGGTAGGATAGAATCGAAAGACATCGCGAGAGCACAGTGGAAAGCCACAAGTATTATAAAAATGGCAACTACTCTACGGGAGTAGACGTAATTAACACCTTCCCAAATTCCCTTAAAGAGATTTGGCTGGTTTGAAATTTCACCGATAGAGTTGCGTTTGACTTTCAAAATCAGGTAAATAGAAGCAATCCCAAAAATAACACTACCTATCAAAAACTCTGAAGTTCCAAAAGTGATGGTCTGTGATACCCCCGAAATTATCAAAATCGACATACCTATTACTCTCGAACCATGCCTGGTGGCCGAGTTAAGTGTGATTGCATTGAGGAGATCTTCTCTCGGTACCAAATTTGTTATTAAAGAAACAATGGAGGCTTCTTGAGTAGTTCGACAACTCCCTGCCAAAAAAGCGAGAACATATAGGTGCCACAACTCAAGCCATCCTAAGAATGATAGGACGGCGGCACAGGCGACAATTCCTACTCCCAAGATTTGGGTGTAGATTGTGAGTCTTTTTCTCTCGATTCGATCAGCTAAAAGCCCTCCGAACGGGGAAGCAACCAAAAAAGGAATCATGGAAGCAAAAGTGAACCATCCAACCATCGCGCTCTGATCAGATCGTTCTAACACAAACCATTGGCTGGCGATGAGAAAGGTCCATGCGCTTGCTCCCCCTAAGGCACTGGCCCCCCAGGTATATGCATAATCTTTGTGCCGCAAGGCGGCGAAATGAGGTATGTTTCGCAAGAAGTACTCCTGGAAAATTCCCATCATGGCTGAGGAAATAAATTCCAAATCAGGTGATGAAACTATGGTTTATTGGTGGAGATAGGGGGAATCGAACCCCCAACCTCGGCATTGCGAACGCCGCGCTCTCCCGTTTGAGCTATATCCCCTTTTCAGTATAACTAACGAAATCGTACCAACGTGACTATTTTGGTGTCAATCACCTTTGGAAGATTCAGTAATCAATTAGAAAAAGGTGGCAAATGTTTATTTCTACAAACTTACTTGGCATACTGTTATAATCTCGCCAATTTTAAAGTCTATATCAGCGATTGGACCAGCGCTTTGAGAGGGTGTTGAAATGCCTTATAAAGAACTCAACAAAGAATCTTTGCTTTGGATGTATGAGACGATGGTTACGATTCGCCGTTTCGAGGAACAATCTAAGAGAGAAGCTGATGCAGGAAAATTGCGAGGTATGCACTCGTCGATAGGGCAAGAAGCAGTTCCGACAGGCATTTGTGCTCACCTGAATGAAAAAGATTATGTCCTTGGCACCCACAGAAGCCACCACCATTGCATAGCTAAAGGTCTTGATATTAATGAGATGATGGCTGAACTGTTAGGCAAATCTACAGGTACGGGGAAAGGGAAAGGTGGCACCATGCATATAGCAGATATAGATAAGGGTATGCTGGGTGCCAATGGTGTTGTGGGTTCAAATATTCCTGTGGCGACAGGAGTGGCATTGACCGCAAAAGTAAAAGGAACAGATCAGGTTAGTGTTGTTTTTTTTGGAGATGGTGCTTCAAGCCAAGGGGTTTTACATGAATCTATGAACCTCGCGGCCATTTGGAAACTGCCAGTCATTTTCGTATGTGAAAATAATCGTTACGCGGAAGCAACTCCATTTGAATATTCGGTTGCAGGTGGCTCAGTTGCCAACCGGGCTGGAGGATATGGGATTCCAGGGGTGACGGTAGATGGGCAGTCAGCCTTGGATGTTTATGAGGTGGGTAAGGAGGCGGTGTCAAGAGCCCGTGTGGGTGAAGGCCCCACATTGATCGAGGCTCATACGTACAGATATCAAGGGCATTTCGGCGCCGACGACCCCCTTGGGTATAGGAGCAAAGAAGAGCAGGAATATTACATGTCACGCGACTGTATTCTTATGTTACAGAAACATATCTTGGACGGCGCTTATGCCGATGAAACCCAGCTCGAGGCGATAGATAACAAATGTATAGAAGCGGTTAACATAGCCACGGAGTTCGCTAATAACAGTCCATTTCCAGAACCTGAGGAATTGTCCACAGACGTATACGTGGCTTATTAGGTCAAATAGGAGAAATATTAAATGACACAGGCACAATCAGTAAGGCAAATAAGTTTCATACAAGCCATTAATGAGGCTCTAAGGCAAGAGATGGATAGAGATCCAGATGTGATTGTAATGGGGGAGGATATTGCGGGAGGGGGAGAACGGGAAGATTTCCAAGATGCTTGGGGTGGACCTATGAGATTAACCAAAGGGTTGGTAAATGATTTTGGCCGGTTGAGAGTGAGAGATACTCCAATATCTGAAGCAGGGTTTGTTGGAGCGGGGGTAGGAGCTGCTGCTTCAGGCCTGAGACCAGTCGTGGATTTAATGTACGTAAGTTTCTACGGCGTATGCGCTGATCAGATCACTAATAATGCCGCTAAAATGCATTATATGTTTGGTGGAAAAGTTAAGGTGCCATTAACGATAATGACAGGAATAGGAGCTGGCACAAATTCAGCCGCTCAACATTCTGAAACTCTCTATTCTATATTTACTCATTTCCCAGGTCTTAAATGTGTGGTGCCGTCTAATCCATACAATGCTAAAGGTCTGATGGCCGCAGCAATTAGGGATGACGATCCGGTAATCGTGTTCAACAATCGACAACTTATGGGATTAAGATTCGAAGACCATGTTCCAGAGGAATCCTATACTATCGAGATCGGTAAATCAGAAATTAAAACTCAAGGGGAAGATATAACCTTGTTGGGTATTGGTTACACTACACGTGTGTGTATGGAGGCAGCGGGTCTGTTGGAAGAGCGAGGTTATTCAGTTGAAGTATTAGATTTACTATCTCTCTCCCCTATGGATGAAGATGCCATACTTTCCTCAGTGCACAAGACTAAGAAAATTGTAATCGTAGATGAAGACTACCCAAGATGTAGTATTGCTACCGATATATCTGCCTTGGTGGCTGAAGAGGCTTTTGATTATTTGGATGCTCCACCAAAGAGGGTAACGCCCCCCCATACTCAAGTTCCTTACAGTCGACCTTTGGAAGCTTTATTCGTACCTACCAAAGAGAAGGTGCTGGCTGCTGCACTGGAAGTACTGGAATAGGAGGCGGGATTTAATATGGCAATCCCGATAGTTATGCCCAGGCTGGGTGACTTCATGACAGAAGGTATCGTGACCAGATTTACCAAAGCGTCGGGTGATACCGTATCTCAAGGAGAGGTTATAGCGGAGATAGAAACAGAAAAGGTAAATTATGATTTAGAAGCTACTAATTCGGGTGTTTTTCACCCAGTTGTTCATCAAGGGGCAACAGTACTGGTAGATGATGTCATGGGGTATTTGCTGGAGGATGGGGAAACCCCTCCTGAACCTGAGAAGGAACCGATTAAGTCTCCGACGGCAAAAATTATTTCTCAAGATACCAATTCTCACCGACCAAGAACATCAAACACAAACGGAAATACTATACCCTCCACTCCGGGCGCTCGGAAACTTGCAGCTAAATTGGATATAGACCTTGCGGAGATAACGCCGACGGGTCCGAGAGGACGGGTCGTCGAATCAGATGTTAGAGCAATAGCGGAGAAGTCCGCTTCATCAAAGCCTTTGTTACCTCCAGGATTGCCAAGACCGATATCGAAAATCTTTTTGGAAGGTATGAGAAAGACTATTGCAGGGCATATGAAAAATAGTTTGGCAAATACTGCCCAGTTGTCCTATTTTCTTGAGGTAGATGTGACCGAGGCCCAAAAAATAAGACGTGAGCAAGATTTGGGTATGGCTGAGGTTTTGATAAAAGCCACCAGTGAGGCATTGATTCGAGTTCCCGCCCTCAATAGCGTTTTGGTTAATGATGCAATTATGAAATTTGATAGGGTGAATATAGCTTTCGCCGTGGCATTGGATGACGGGTTGGTCGTTCCAGTGATTCGAGAAACTAACTCAAAAAATATCAGAGAAATAGCTGGGGAAGTCAAAGCTCTTTCTGAATCCGCAAAGAACGGGACTTTGGGACCAGATGATTTCATGGGAGGAACTTTCACAATATCAATACTCGGATCTGTAGATGGGTTTACCCCTATATTGAATCAGTCCCAGGTAGGTTTGCTCGGTGTAGGTAGGTCACTACAGAAACCAGTAGTTAAAGATGGCCAAGTCGTTATAAGGGAGATGATGACTTTGAGCCTGACCGGAGACCATCAAGTTGTTGACGGGGCAGTGGCTGCAAGTTTCTTCAGGAGACTTCAGCGCTTGATTGAGAGTCCTTCAAAGTTATTTGCTTAAAAAACAGGAAATACTTTTGCTGGTTCGTAAGTGGAATTGCCAATTGCCAGTAGGGAAATAGTTATTGAAACCGCAAAAAATATGAGTAAAGGTAATCTGGTATTTTGCCCAATGTTGGGTATTTGAAGTCTATGGGATGGTTGGACTGTTCTTGGACGATAGGCCAAAAAGTACCCCGAACTTATTCCGGCAATGAATCCACCAATGTGTGCCCAATTATCAACCGCAGGGATTACGAATCCAAAGGCTAGATTCACTAGAGCTAATATTATTAGACCATTCAAAGTTTGCTTGCCAGACTTTCCCAAAATCTTTTTACGTATGTAAAAAAAAGAAACTAAACTGCCTAAACAACCAAAAATAGCACCACTTGCTCCGGCACCGACTACCCCGTTTTCAATGTTCATATAACTGGCTGTGCTACCAATTATTCCTGTGACTAGAAAAATGGAGATGAAGTTCCAGTGTCCGTACAACCGTTCCGCCAGCCCCCCCATGATTACTAGGCTTATTGAATTTATTGCTAGATGAGAGGCTCCAACATGAAGAAAAATCGCGCTAACTAGCCTCCAATATTCACCCGACCAGATCAAATAGGAGTCAATTGCTCCAAATTTGCGAAGGCTAGAGGGATTTGTGCTGTTTCCAGAGACTTCTAGCAATATCCAAAGAATCACATTGATGGATGCTATTGAGTAGACAAAAACTGGTTGTCGAGGAGGTACTGTTATATTTAGTCGCACTATGATTGACTATGACAAGTCTAAAGCCATCAGGTCTTGGTAAGTTTCCCTTTTTCTTATTATTCGGGAATCGCCATCTGAAACTATTACAATTTCGGGCCGAGGGTTCATGTTGTAATTACTCGACATGGCTATGCAATAGGCCCCGGAAGCTGGTATTGCTACTAGGTCTCCTGAATCTAGTATCGGCAGAGAAACATCTTTCACGAGAATATCGCCTGTTTCACAATATTTTCCGGCTAAAGTCACAGTTTCAAAATCAGTATCAGACATTTTATTTGCCGCAACCGCTTCATATTGAGCTTCATATAAAGCAGGCCTAATGTTATCACCCATTCCACCATCTAATGATACATAGGTTCGAACGTTTGGAATTATTTTTGTTACACCCACTGTGTAAATAGCTACCCCGGCTCGTCCAACCATAGACCTGCCAGGTTCTATTATCAATTCGGGGTAGTCAATTCCCAAATCGTCGCATTTGTTTTTTAGCATGGATGTAATCACTTCCGCATAGTCGCCTATGGATGGTGGCAACTGCTTCTGTAAATATCCAATGGCAAAGCCCCCGCCAGGACTAAACTTTTTCAGTTCCAGACCTTGCTTAAAAAACGGGTTTAAATAATCAAACACAGTGTCTATGGCGATGGAATACGGTTCCAATTCGAAGATTGGCGAACCAAGATGGAAATGGATTCCTTGAAGCGTAAGGTTGCTGGAATTTAGAGCCTGTTTAATAGCTATGCTGCTTTCTCCGGTCTCTATTGAGAAGCCGAATTTAACGTCCAATATACCAGTCGTTGTATGTGCGTGGGTGTGGGCATCAACAGAAGGAGACAATCTGAGCATTATCCCTTGATTAGCATTTTTAGATTTGGCGATATTATTTAAGATATCTAGTTCTTGAAACCCATCGACCACTATGGTCCCTACTCCTAGATCAATGGCTTCAGAAAGCTCTCGGGGAGTTTTATTATTTCCATGGAAATACATTTTGTTGCTCGGAAATCCTGCAGCATGAGCGACTGCTATTTCTCCTCCAGAAACCACGTCAAGGGAAAGGTTTTCTTCATTGGCTATTTTTGCCATTGCAAGATTGAGAAACGCTTTTGAGGCATAAGCAACCGAGGTTTTAGGGTACCTGGAAGTAAATTCACCCACAAAAGTTTGGGCCATGCTTCTTATTGTTTTTTCGTCGTATACATAGAGTGGAGTACCGTGAGCTTTTGCGAGAGAAAGCACGTCACACCCTCCTATTTCAAGGACTCCTTCAGAGTTGATTTTTGTGTCCATAGGAAAAACGTCGATATTTGAGAAATTCATAGAGTGTCTCCGATTTACTGAACTATTCGGTAAATGTTACCGGTTTGTTCGATTCTTCTCTCTTCGACCAGTTTATTTACATGGGCCTGTATCTGCCTCCTGGCTGTATTATGAAGACCGGGGTGTATGTCTTTGTATATTGCATTGAATATGTCGTCCATAGAATCTTTTCCGGAAGTAATTAACTCTAACATTTGTATTTCACGTTGGTGTCTATGCTCAATTAATTCGTGAATTTTTTCTATAGGAGTATCTATCTCTGGTCCATGCCCCGGACATATTTTTTCAATGTCATAATTCAACATTTTGTGTAGGGATTTGATATAAGAGGTCATATCTCCCTCGTCGGGAGAAATGACTGTTGTCCCTAGGCCTAAAATGTTATCCCCTGTGAAAAGGACCTTATCTTCTTCCAGATAGATGCACAGACTTCCCATCGTGTGGCCAGGAGTGTGGATAAAATATAAGGTGGTGCCTCCTAAATCCAGTTTTTCTCCGTCCTTGGGAGTTAGGCCTACTGTAGCTGACGATTCTTTTTCAATAGCAATTTTTTCTACTGAAGTAGATATTACCGGGGCTCCCATTTGCTCACCTAATTCTTGGGCCCCACCAATGTGGTCACTGTGCCTATGGGTCAATATTATTCCAGCTATTTCCGGTTTACCTTGTGATTCCCAAACTGAAATATGTTCTTGGATTTCTTCCGGTTTACCATGTGCGGTATCTATATAGACTGACCTGTTTTTTCCACTTACCAGAAATACATTTGGAGGATATACTCCTCCGTATTTGAAGGGATCCGGCTCGTTCTTGCCAACTACTATTTTGGTTATCCTGTCTGTAATTTTCATTTTGTGTCCTTTTATTTCTAACCTGGTAATTCCACAGTACAAACCTTTCTAGTTTCAGCGCAGCAGAACCATATGTCGCCGTCGTATATAGTCATACCGTGTATTTCAGGTTCAGGAATATGAATTTCTCTCTGAATTTCACCATTGGCCGGGTTAATTTTATATATTTTGCATTCCTGTGTGTCGGCAAGCCACATATTTCCATTATTTATGAACAGCCCGTGAGGTCTTACTCCAGGGGTGGGAATAGACCGCTTCACCTTCATGTTGGCGGGATCCAACAAGAATACTTGTTGTGCTGGCGGTACAACCACCCACATATTATTTTGGTCTACCCATTCCATGCCATGGGCTCCAGTTATTTGAGGGTTTTCTGAAGAGCCATATTGGGTAACTACGCCTTTTCCAGGTGTATCAAACACAGCTGCCGTACTACCGTCCATATTCAACTGATAAAGCTCAGCTGTGTATGTAGAAGCAACCCAAAGATATCCCCCTCCTTTTGTTACTCCGCTGGATTTAGAGGTTTCAGTATCCAAATCCTCTATGACTGAACCGTCGACATAGGATAATTTATAGATATGGTCGTTACCTTGATCGATTGCCCAAAGCCCATCAGAATCCGCTTGTAAGCCATTTGGCTGAGGGCCAGGGTGAATCCATTTTACCTCTGCCAGCATTGATGTCTCCTTATCTAAGTGTGGATTTGAATTTTATGCGGTTTTCTTCCTAATTAATCAGGTATTTTAGTATTGATTAGAAAGTTTGTTAAATTATTGACATGAATAGGAAGGAATGCTAATCTCAACTTATACATGATTAGCTAGGGATATTGTACCTATTTGGTCAAAATAAGGAGTGGAGGGAAATATGTCTGATTCGACAGTTTATTACATGGACGCACATTCAGATTCTACTGAGACTGCGTTGGCAGCAAAAATGATCACAGTTTTTGATGCCGCGGGTTTAGATGAAATTATAAAGCCAAACGATATTGTAGCTATAAAAGTCCACTGCGGAGAATGGAATAACTCTGCATATTTGAGGCCTCTTTATGCTCGACAATTGGCCGATAGGATAAAAGAGTTGGGTGGTCGCCCATTTGTCTGCGACACAACTACTTCCTCCTACTCACCTTGGGGCTCAAGGACTTCGGAGATAGATATATTGCTGACAGCAGAAAGGAACGGTTATAGTTCAGCCACATTAGGCTGTCCTTTCATATGTGCTGATGGCTTTATCGGTACTAGTGATTTTGTCGTTGATATACCAGAGGGCTACATCCTTAAAGAGGCTTATGTTGCACAAGCCATCGCAGCTGCCGATGCGCTAATTGCACTAACCCACTTCAAAGGACATAGCATGGGAGTCATTGGTGGCGCCCTAAAGAATTTGGGTATTGGAGGACAATCCAAGAGAGGCAAATTCAACGTCCATATGGGTGGCCACCCAACCTATGGATTAGGGGCAGCTGGAGTTTTCCATCCGGAGAACTTCAAAGGAAAGGCAAATACGCCAGATTGGGAAATTTTGGAAGATTGCTGTCCTTTCAATCTCTATCACATAAACGAAAATGATGAATTGGAATGGGAAGGCGATAAGTGTGCAAACTGCCTGGGTTGTTTCGGAGTTATGGGACCTAGGGGATTGATGGATATTCCTCCTGTTCAGTTTGATGCTGTTGACGCAGCTATTGCCGATGGTTGTCTAGGGGTAGAGAAAGCAGTAGGTAGAGATAAAGTAGGTTATATAAATATGGCCTTGGATGTATCGCCTCGCTGCGACTGTGCAAATCATGCCGATGTCCCTATTGTTCCCCATCTTGGCGTTTTCGCTAGTAAGGATCCTGTCGCAATAGATATGGCTTGTGTAGACAAGGCTAGGGAAGCTGAAGGCATAAAGGGATCTGCGGCTGAAATGATGGAAGCTCATCATGCCGGAGATAAAAAATTTGAGGCTGCTGCTGCAACATTCCATGGCCAAAGTGAAGTTACCAGCATTAATACGGGGCATGAGATAGGACTAGGTAGTAGGGAATATGAACTAATTGAATGTGAACCAGATAGCCCAGAGCGCTTCAGGTTCCCTTACGATACAAGGCCAAGTAGGCAAAGGTTCGGCGAAAAATTTGAAAAGTTCCAGGTGTTCCCTTACGACAAGTACGATGGGAAAGGGTTCAACCGATTGGACGTTGTTGACCTGGACAAAGTGAAGCATCACTATGAAGATTCACCGGAAATAACTGAAGTAAGTGAATCGATTCATGCTGATGGCGACGACTAAGGTATCTCACTGCCTTTAGGAGTTGAATACGAAAAGGGCGACCACTTAGTGGTCGCCCTTTAATATTTAGATAATATGTTCATATTAGGAGGGATTCTGTAAATGCCGCAATCAGGACAAGAAATGCTTGATGAAACAATATCCGCTTGCAAATCTATTGCAGATGGACTTGGTGCCCAAAATCAAGATTGGGAAAATTCAGTTGCTGAAATAGTGGACAAATTTGAAGATGTAAGTGGAACTTTTTTCTTCAAAACAATGCCAAGTGTTCCAGTTACTCGTACAACCATGAGAGACGCTGCATCGGCCTTGGAATTAAAAAATGCTAGCGAATGGGATGGTATGGGTACTGCACTTGAAACTTTGATAGCTAGCTCCCAAAATCTGATTGAGAAAGCTGGTATGAAAGGAACGACCCTAACTTGAGCGAGCCGGTACTGATAACAGGTGGAGCTGGGAGTGTAGGAAGACAACTGGCTGGTATGTTTTTGGCTGAAGGAAGACCTGTTCGCATATTTGACCTGCCATTTATGGATTTTTCAGGACTGGAAGATGAACCAAATGTGGAGATAGTTAAAGGGGACATCACTGATAAAAAATCCGTATACGAGGCTGTGCGCAATGTGGGAGGAATTCTCCATTTGGCCGCACTTCTCCCGCCGGCTAGTGAACGAGATAGAGATAAGACATTTGCGGTGAACGTGGAAGGTACTAGGAATATAGTTGAGGCTTTGAAGTCTCATGGATCGAAGGCTACTTTAGTTTTCACCTCTTCGATAAGTACATACGGGGATACTTCTAAGGAATCTGATCCAATTAAAATTACACAGCCACAAAGCGCAATAGATATATACGCGGAGAGTAAAATTGCAGGGGAAAAGGTTCTTATTGGATCAGGTGTTAATTTTGTGATACTGCGTATAGCCAGTATTGCGGTACCGGCCTTTTTAGAGCCTCCCGAGCCTTGGCCCTTTACGTCTGATCAAAGAGTCGAAATGGTTCATAGGGATGATGTGGCTGATGCTATAAAGTCTTCAGTGGGTACGGCAGAGGCTGTTGGGAATGTATTTAACATTGCTGGAGGTTCTACTTGGCGTTTAGCTGGGAAAAACTACGTTGAAGATTTCTTTAATTTTATGGGAGCTCCACTTGAAATGGCAGTATATCGAGAGGAACCAGGTTGGAATGATTGGTATGATACTGTAGAGTCCCAGAAGATACTAAATTATCAGAATAGATCTTATGATTTTTATTCAGGTGAGATGAAGACGATCGTGGAAGAAATGATGGCTGAGTAGCATCTAAGTAAAGTGAGGATTGGTATGGTGCAGATAACTGAAAAATCTGTTGAGGAAAAAAGACAGCAACTCGTATATATCATAAATGATATTGGCAGTATGATTGTCGCTTACTCAGGTGGCGTAGACAGTGCTTTCTTAGCGGCTGTTGCTCACGAAGTTTTGAATGACAAGGCCTTATCAGTAACCGCTAATTCACCTAGTCTGGCCCCATCTGAACTCGAGGATGCTATAGCCCTTGCGACAGAACAGGGAATTCATTACGAAATTATTGAAACAAAAGAAACTGAGCGTGAAGACTATCAGGCAAACAATCCGAACAGATGTTTTTTTTGTAAAGATGAGTTGTATTCTCACCTAATCAAATTTGCAGATCAACGAGGCTACGCAGTAATTACCAACGGTACTAATGTAGATGATTTGGGAGATTATAGACCTGGTCTCGCGGCTGCAAAGCAGTATGGCGTGAGAAGTCCCTTGGTGGAGGCGGATCTTACCAAACAAGATATAAGAGATTTATCTAAAGAAATGGGATTGGCTACGTGGGATAAGCCTGCACAAGCTTGCCTTTCTTCGCGCATACCGTATGGAACTATGGTGACGGTGGAAGCTCTCACCAGGATAGCGAAAGCAGAACACTTTCTCAGATCCAAAGGATTTAAGCAGTTGAGGGTAAGGCATCACGATACTATAGCCCGTATAGAAATCGAACCTAAGGATTTTCTAGCCTTGCTAGATGATTCTGTCAGAGATGAAATTACAGAATATTTCAAATCCATTGGGTATTCATACGTAACAATGGATATGAACGGGTTTCGATCCGGTAGTCTTAACGAGATTTTGACCACTTTTAAGAAAAAGAAATAAATCTGCTCTAGGTATCCTGGGCCACTTCGCGGGCAATTGAGATAAATCTGCTCGCTCAAACAACTTTAGCTATTGGGGGTATAAACATGTCTGGTATCGTCCAAAAAGAGATAGAAAAGTATGTGGCAAGGACTCCTGGGTCCTATAAAAGACAAAAAGAGGCAGAGAAAGTTTTGCCAGGGGGCAGTTCAAGAGGGACTGCTTATTTCGAACCCTACCCTCATTTTATTGAAAGTGGGCATGATCATTATATTGTTGATGTCGATGGCAATGAATATCTAGATTTTATGATTAATGCAACGAGCCTAATACTTGGTCATGCAAACGCCAACGTGGCTGATGTAATCAAGGATCAAGCAGACAAAGGCGTAGCGTTTAGCGGACCCACTGATTCGCAAATAAGCCTGGCTAAGATACTAACAAACCGCATACCGTCGGTTGACACGATACGATTCACTAATTCCGGTACCGAAGGTACCTTGATGGCCATCAGGGCTGCGCGGCAATTTACGGGTAGAGAGAAAATCGTAAAAATTGAAGGCGGATACCACGGATCACATGAATATGTCGCAGTCAGTGTATATCCCAGTAAGAATAGTTTGGACCCTGATAAAACTACTGCCATACCAGAGTATTCGAAGCAACCTGATTCAGTTTTAAAGGACGTGATAGTCGTACCATATAACGACATTGAAGAGACAGCCCGGATGATTGAAGAAAATTCAGAAACGGTGGCATGTGTGATTATGGAACCGATAGTCTCCTCATTTGGATATACTCCAGCGAACTTAGACTACTTGGAGTTTGTCAGAGAAATCACCACGAGGCTAGGCATTATACTGATTTATGATGAAGTACAAAGTTTCAGGGTTGCTCCAGGGGGAGCACAGGAATTGTTTGGAGTTGTTCCAGATATGACCACTTTGGGTAAAATAATAGGTGGTGGTATGCCTGTGGGAGCCTTTGGAGGGCGGAGAGACATAATGGACTTATTTGATCCCACAAATGGAGGAGCGGACATAGCGCACGCTGGGACTTTTAATGCCAATCCAGTCACTATGAGGGCAGGTGAAGTGGTCATGAATGCTTTAACGCCTGATGTTTATGAAGCTATGAACAATTTAGGTGGAAAACTGAGGAATCAGCTCAGGGCTGTATTTGATGAGTTGGAAGTGGATGCGCAGGTGACTGGGGTTGGGTCGCTTTTTGGCATACACTTCACCCAGGATAGCATACGCAATTATAGAGATGTGGTTAATGCCGACTCAGATATGAAGCGAGCTTTTTTCGTAGGCATGCTGAATGAAGGAATTTTGTTGCAGTCGGGAGCAGCAGGAGCCTTAAATGTGTTTTCTGATGAAAATCATGTTAATCAGTTAGTGAACTCTGCAAGAAAGGTAGTTCAGCGAATACGTTAATGCCTATACCTATTGAAGAGATTTCCAAATTTCCCCTGCCGGGACTGGATTTTCCTAGCAGTTTTTCCTTTAGTCCTGATGGAAAGTATCTGACCTATCTAAAATCAGTAGATTCATCAGGATCTAAAGCTTTATATGGGTTAGATTTAACTGAAAAATCAGAATTCCTGATTGCTGATAATTTAGGGGACTCTTCTGCTAAAGAAACTCTGGTAGAACAGCTCCGTAGGCAAAGGTTGCGTCAGATGTCTGGCGGAATTTCCCAATATTTTTGGACAAAAGGTTCAAAAATATTAATACCTCATCAAGGAAATATATATTGGCTGGATGATCCTTTTTCAACTCCAGAGCTCTTAGTGTCTGCTTCGGATCATCCATGTTTAGATGTTAAGGCTTCCCCAAATGGAAACTTTATTTCCTTTGTCCGCAATGGTGATATTCATTTGCTAGAAGTTATATCCAGGACCTCTTTTAAGTTGACTGATGGAGAGGATGATTCTACTAGAGGTTTGGCAGACTATATAGCTCAAGAGGAGATGGGCAGGAGTACTGGGTACTGGTGGTCTCCTGATAGTTGTTATGTGGCATTCACAGAAGTTACTGAGAAACATATACCTGAGTTTCTTATAACTCATGTTGGTTCTGATTTGGTAGGAACCAATGCAATCGAATCTCATCGATATCCCTTTGCGGGGCAAGACAATCCCAAGGTTAGAGTTGGCATTGCAGAAGTAGATTCAAAAGAGTGTGTGTGGGTGGAATCCACCGAAGATGAATACATAGCCAGAGTAGACTGGTTTCCGGATAATTCATTGGCACTTCAAACTGAATCACGTGACCAGCAGCATCTTAAAGTCCGTAAATTTTCAATTGAAAATTCTACATTGACTACGGTGTTGGAGGAGAATTCAGAGACCTGGATTAATTTACATAATATGCTGAGACCCCTGTCCTCAGGGAGTTTCTTATGGGCTAGTGAAAGAACGGGATTCAATCACATATATCTTTTTTGTGGAGGGGATCTACTAGCGTTAACCAAAGGGCAATGGCAGGTGGATTCAATTGAATCCGTGGATGAGTCAGGAGGTACAATTTTTTTTACGGGAACCAAAGACGGCCATACAGAAAAACATCTTTATAAAATGTCCCTAGAAGGAAAATCCGTAGAAAAAATTACATCTGAAAGCGGTATTCATAACGTATTGATCAATGTTAAGGCTGATTTGTTCGTAGATGTTTTCAATTGTTTGTCATCTCCACCAAAAGTTGTTTTACGCTCATTAGGAAACAACTATGAGGTGGAAATGGTAATACATGAATCTAAGGATGAAAGAATCGATAGATATCAATTGGAACCGCCAGAAATTTTTGGATTAAGACTCCAAGACGGAACTGAACTTTCAGGGGCAATATATTATCCAAATTCAGGCGAATTTAAAGCCCCATATCCCACGGTGTTAAGTGTGTATGGTGGACCACATGTTCAGTTGGTTACTAATTCATGGATTATGACGGCTTCATTGAGGGCTCAATATTTAAGGAATAAGGGATATTTGGTTGTGGTAGTCGATAGCAGAGGTAGTTCAAGAAGGGGGTTAAAATTTGAATCTCCAATCAAAAACTTGATGGGAAATGTGGAAGTTGAGGATCAATCCTTTGCGCTGAATTACCTAATAGAGAAGGGAATTGCGGATAAAGAAAGGTTAGGAGTCTATGGGTGGAGTTATGGGGGCTATTTGTCTTTAATGTGTTTAGCCAAGCGGCCAGATTTGTTTAAAGCTGCAGTCGCAGGGGCACCGGTGACTAGTTGGGACGGCTATGATACTCATTACACTGAAAGATATATGGGAATGCCTGAAGAGAACGTAGCAGGCTATACCAAAAGTAGTGTTATGTCATATGTTTCTGAAATTGAAGGAAAGCTTTTGCTGGTTCACGGTCTCGTGGATGAGAATGTTCACTTTAGGCATACTGCTCGACTAATAAATTCTCTTAATGAGGCTGGTAAAGATTATGACCTGCTGGTTTTTCCAGAGGAAAGGCATATGCCGCGTCGTCTTGAAGACAGAGCATACATGGAGAGGCGTATTTTGGAATTTATACAGGATAACGTCTAAAACTTATATCAGTCCCCAATCTTGCCTATCTACCCTTGAAGTTAGGGGGTCTGCGAGATATGAAAGCCTCTTTGCCCTCTTGAAAATCGGCACTATCAAAATTGGTGTATGGGAGCTCTTGATCTAATCCATCTAACGATTGGTTACTAATTACATTTTGCAAAATGATTTTGTGCCTCTTTTGAGAAAGAGGAGCAAGCGGTGTAATCTCGTTGGCCAAATTTAAGACAGTGTCCTCAAGTTCAGAATCTTCTACTAGCTGTGTTATCAAGCCCATACGGAATGCTTCTGCGCTATCAATTAATCTGCCACTCAAAAGAATATATGAGGCATTGCCAGGTCCCACCAGATTCACAAGTCTTTTCATTTCTCTATAGCCAACCAAAATACCCAATTTTGCTACAGGGATACCAAACCTGCTTTTATTAGATGCTATGCGGATGTCAGTTGCCATAGATAGCTCACAGCCTCCACCGACACATATACCACGGATCATGGAAATAGTAGGCACCGATAGAGCTTCGATAGCGTCGAGAGCTCCATCAAAAGCTGTTGAATAAGTTTTAGCGGTTTTTGAATCCTTCCGATGTGTTTCAAAATCTTTGATATCAGCTCCGGCTGAAAAGGCTTTTTCTCCCCCACCGGAGAATACTACTGACCGGATTGATGAATCTTCTTCTATTTTGTTAACAATTTCTATTAATTTCAACCAGCCGTTATAACTGATAGCGTTATGTTGTTCGGGTCTGTTAAAAGTCACTCGAGCAATCTGATTTTCGATATTAAATTTAATTGGTTCTGACATTGGTTACCTTTATAAAGGGTTAGAAGGATGTATATCCGCCATCTACTGGGATAGACACACCTGTTACATAGTTGGAAGCGTCGCTTGCAAGAAAAATGGCGGTGCCGGAAAGGTCTGCTGGTTCCCCCCATCTGTTCTCAGGAATTCTGGAAAGTATATGATCATACCTATCTTGGTAATTATCTTTAATTCCCTGGGTGAGGTCTGTGTGAATCCATCCAGGTAATATAGAGTTGGCCTGTATCCCATCCTTTGCCCATGATACAGCCAACGTTTTGGTAAGCTGCACGATACCTCCTTTGCTAGAGGCGTATGCGATGGCCCAGTCTAAGCCAAATATCGAGGTCATGGATCCGATATTTATTATTTTTCCTGAACCTCGGGTTTTCATATTTGGATAAACTGCTTTGGAGCAAAGGAATGCACCGGTCAAATTTATATTAATTACTTTGTTCCAATCTTCCAGATTGTACTCGTGAGGTAAATTTCGTATTCCAATTCCAGCATTGTTAACTAGTATGTCGATTTGTCCGAAAGCCTCTAAGGTGTTCGTAATCATGTTTTCTACCGACTCTTGGTTGGCTACATCGACTTCTATGCCAATTGCAGATGTATTTCTCCCACACAAATCTGCGACCACTTCTTCCGTTTTTGTATTATTTCTGCCGGCTACTGCTATGTTCGCACCTGATTCAGCGAACCCGTTGGCTATCCCTAACCCAATTCCACCGTTGCCACCTGTAATTAAGGCCGTCTTGCCATGTAAGTCAAATAAATTATCTGGCATTATTTCTCCTAGCAATTATATGTATTTGGCGATTATAACCGTTGTCTTAAGGGTCCGTTGGGCCTGTATTGATCAAGTATTGATTTTGTTCGTTTACTAAGTTCTTCTCCTCTTTGTTCTGTGGCAGACAATAAGTCGAGGGCAAGTTCAGATAAAGTGCCGAAGGGCCTGGTTTCTTCAGAGAGGAATCTAAGGCATTGCCTTATCGAAACCTTGGAAGGCCTTTGAGTTTTGATGGCACATTTTCTTGAAAACGGACAATGGTAAGAATAGCAAGTAATAACAGATTGATGGTGTTTATTGGTATCACCCTGTGAGGTCAAAAGGGGTTTAGAGAGGTATTGGTCAAGTCGGGTTCTTAACTCAGATTCGTAATTTTTATTATTCAATTGCAACTCTTTTAGTTAACTATTATGTAGAGCCGCAGTTTCAGAAAATCAATTTAGCATTTAAACAGAGCGGTGGGTCGATATTACAATAAACAGGTCACTAAAGATATATTTCTGGATTAGGTTATAGTTATTATTTAACGATACCTTTGATCTGCAGATTGAACTTCATACAATGCTCCATCCTTTATTTCTTTTACCTCATCTGCCATGGACAGCAATGAAGAATCATGGGTTGCGGCAATGATGGTCATTCCCTGTTCATCCACCATATCTTTAAATAAGCCAAATATGGATTTAGCGTTTGTTGAGTCAAGCTCCCCGGTCGGTTCATCTGCTAAAATGATGGCTGGTTTGGTGACAATAGCCCTGGCAATTGACACTCTTTGTTGTTCACCGCCAGAAAGCTCGTAGGGTCTGTGTTTAGACCTGGGATTGAGACCCACTATGTCAAGGGCTTCTTTTGTTCTATTGAATCGTTCATTGTGGTCCATTCCAGATATTCTCAATGGTAGTTCCACGTTTTCAAAAGCAGAAAGCAGGGGAAGTAGTCCAAAGGATTGAAATATGAAACCGATTGTAGTTCTCCTAATTTCAGTTAATGCATTTTCGTCCATTGCAGTCATATTTGACCCTTGAATCAAGATATCTCCGCTCGTAGGTTTATCTAATCCTGCCATGACATTCAGGAGGGTTGTTTTCCCTGATCCAGACCTCCCTACGACGGCAATGAACTGGCCTTCATAGATTTTTAAATTAATGTTTCTTAAAGGATTTATCTCTTCAGATTCTGAAACATATGATTTGGATAAATTGACTAATTCTAGAAGTGGTTTGTGATAGGTCATTAGATATCCTATTTAGTAGGTGGTTCTTCTGAAGGCTGTATTCTTATCGAGGCATTCTCAGCAATTGCTTTGACCTTATCGGTGATGCCAGTGGTCTGTAACAATTCTCTGGGTAGCTGAACTCTGCCGTTAGAATCAATTAGCAAAGATTCTTCTAGAGGCTTTGTTTTGTCAATTTCGCCACTGATTTTGCTATCCAAATTCCGGCGGCGGATTTCTGATGAGGTTTTGCCGTCTTTGATTACAATGACTCTGCCCACCTTATAGGCTATATCGGGGTCATGAGTAACAATGATAATGGTTGTTTTGCTCTCTTGGTTCACCTTCCCAAATAAATCCAAAATTTCTGATGCGGTCCTGTCATCTAGCTCTCCAGTTGGTTCATCAGCTAGGATCAGAGACGGGTCATTTGCCATTCCTACAGCTATTGATACTCTCTGTTGCTCCCCTCCAGAGAGTTGGTCCGGAATGTGATCTGACCTATGTTCCATGCCAACCATGTTTAATAGATGTTCGGATCTGTTTTTACGCTCTGAATCGGAGGTTGTCGAAAGCAGCATTGGGAGTGCCACGTTTTCTAATGACGTTAAATATGGGAAAAGGTTTCTTGATACTTGCTGCCATACAAACCCGACTTCTTCTCTGTGAAATTTCTCAATTTCACTGGATTTCATATTGATAAGATCTTTACCGGCTATGGTAACTTGACCGGCAGAAGGGGAGTCGTACCCCGCCAGTATATTGAGCAGTGTACTTTTGCCGCTGCCACTTGCCCCGACTAGCGCAACTACCTCAGATTCGTAAACAGTAAGATCTAATCCGCGTAAAGCTACTACTTCAAGGTCTGCGACTTTGAATATTTTGAATACATCTGTACAAACAACATGCTCGGTTTGTGGTTTCATTATAGACATTATAAATAAAAAGAACCCCTGCCGGTTAGGCAAAGGTTCTTTTTAAAGCACCATCAGTAACGTTTTTACAATCCAATTATATTCGCAACATTTTCCAAGTGGAAGTCTGTGTCACCAAACAAAATTTCAGACGCTTTAGCCCTACGGGAGTACAGTTGCATATTATGCTCTTTGGTGAATCCTATTGCCCCATGGGATTGGTGGCCAAGTGCGCAGACCCTCCTGTAGGCATCGCTAACCCAAGCTTTGGCCATAGCAACTTCCCTATCTGCAGGTAATCCTTCTGATAGACGCCAAGCTGCTTGATAAGTGATGAATTTGGAACCTTCAACATCCGTGGCCATATTTGCGCAGTGGTGTTGTATTGCTTGAAAACTTCCTATCGGCCGTCCGAATTGGGTTCTCTGTTTGGCATAATCAACAGTCATATCTAATACCTGTTGACCTCCACCAGACATCTCGGCACATTTGCCGATAGCTCCCCATTGCATGACTTTTTGGATCGTTTCCCACCCTTTGTTTTCTTCCCCTAACAAGGCAGATGAAGGGACCTTTACATCGTTGAAGACAACCTCAGATTGTCTATCCGAGGCAATAGTCTTTAGAAGTGTCTGGTTTATTCCATCTGACTGTGTTGGAACTACAAACAGGCTGATATTTTCCTCTGAGGTTCCTGTTCTGGCTGCTACCACCATGTAATCGGATACATGCGCGTTTTGTACGAATAATTTTGTCCCGTTGAGTGTGTAAGAATCACCGGTGGCCGTTGCCGTTAGTTCTACCCCTGCGGCGTCCCATCTTGCGCTTGGCTCAGTTAATGCCAGCGTCATTATGATTTGACCTTCCGCAATTCTCGGCAAATATTCCTGCTTCTGTTCTTCACTGCCTGCGTCCATGATGGACATTCCGCCTAGGACTACCGTCGAGAAAAAAGGTCCCGGGAGCATGTAGCGGCCCATTTCCTCCAGGAGGACTACTAAATCCTGAAATTCCAGCTCCACTCCACCGTATTGTTCGGGAATTATAAGACCCAGCCATCCTTGCTCTGCGATTTTGGTCCAGAGCTCAGGAGTGTAGCCTCGTTCATCCTCTTCCATCTCCCTTACATATGTGTCAGGGCATTCTGTCGAGAGAAAATCCTGAGCTGTTGTTTTAAGCATCTGTTGCGCTTCGTTTAATCCTAAATCCATTCCTTGTCTCCTGTGATGTTAAAAGATTTACTGGAATACAGGAGGCTTTAACCTCGAGGTAATTCCAACCCCCTCTGTGCAATGACGTTTCTTTGTATTTCTGAGGTGCCAGCAGCTACCATGCCACCGAATGAACGAAGCCAGGCATTTTCAATTCTGCCCTTCAGAGGTGCCCACTTAGAATCCGGGTCAAGTTGACCGTATAGACCCATGATTTTTATCCCAAGCCCATACAGCCTATTTACTGTTTCTGTTCCATATACTTTCGTTATGGAAGCTTCCTTGTTAGGTATGAGATCTTGACTTTGCATCCAGGCAACGTTATAGCACATTAGGCGAGTTGTTTCGACTTGGACAGCCAGCTCTGCAAGTTGGTTTCTTATCACTGGGTCATCCGCCAACAGCCTGCCATTTTTTTTATTCTCTTTACAGAATTCGACGAGATCTTCAAGGACTCTTTTCGCCCTTGCTGGCCGGTCAACGCCAGATCTTTCAAAATCTAATAATGCCGCCCCTACATACCAACCTCTGTTTTGTTCGCCGACGAGGTTTTTCTTAGGTACCCTGACATTGTCAAAGGTGACTAGTCCACGATATGCATCCCACATCATAGGAATTTTCTCTATGGTTACCCCTTCTTGACCTTCCAGTTCTGTAAGTACAAAGCTTATTCCCCTGTGTTTCGGAGCATCCGGTTCAGTTCGAACCAGCATGAACATCCAATCAGAATCTGCATGTGCTGAATTCCATATCTTTGAACCACTGACAACAAAGTCGTCTCCATCCTCAACAGCCCTTGTTTGGAGCGAGGCGAGGTCAGACCCAGAATCAGGTTCGGAATATCCTTGAGACCAGTTGATCTCAGCGTTAGCAATTTTTGGCAAAAATTGTTCTTTTTGTTCGTCGGTTCCATAGAGCATAAGAATAGGTCCTACCATTCTTACGCCGGCATCTCCAGCAGATATGCCTCTATAGGCCATCTCCTCGTTGAATACAACTTGCCTCATATGGCTGGCAGCTTGTCCTCCGTATTCCTTTGGCCAAGCCATCGTAAGCCAGCCTTGGTCTCCCAATTTCCTTTTGAAATCCCGCACTAGTACGGAATCCTTCTCGTCTTCTGGGTCTAAGTCCTGCTCTCTCCAGTTCCAAGGAAGTTCTTTTTCAACAAAGTCCTTGATCTCTGAACGAAAATCTTCGTCAATGTTTTCAAATTTAAAATCCATTTTGTAGGTACTCCTTCAATATAGGGTTCCTGATTCTACTACTTTAGTTAGCCTCGGGGTAACCCTAATCCCCGGGTGGCTATTATGTTTCTCTGAATTTCTGAAGTGCCTGCCTGTATTGTTTCAGAAACATTGGTCAAATGCATATGTTCTATTCTGCCCTGCATAGGAGCGTATTTTGAACCTGGTTCCAATTGACCGTGTAATCCTAGCATTTGCATTCCTGTTTCGCTTAAATGCTGTTGCAACTCTGTGCCGACCACTTTTCCCATTGATGACTCTTTGTTGGGTACAAGACCTTCACCTTGCATCCATGCAATGTTGTACGAAATCAACCGGCTAACATCGACTTCAATAGCAAGATCCGCCAACCGGTTGCGCATGATGGGATTATCAGCTATCAACGAACCGTTTTGGTCATTATCTTTCGCATATGCTATTAATTCTTCGAGAACCCTTCTTCCTCCCGCTGAATAATCGACTCCCGATCTTTCAAAATCCAGTAAAGTAGCACCAACGTACCATCCCCTGTTTTGTTCACCCACGAGATTCTTTTTGGGCACTCTTACGTTGTCGAAGGTGACCATGTTAAAACCATGGTCTCCTGCCATATTGATTATCGGATTAACGGTTAACCCAGGCGTATTCATATCACATAAAAGAAAGCTAATGCCTCTATGTTTTGGCGCGTCTGGATCCGTCCTTGTGAGTACCATGATATGGTCGGCACGATGAGCGCTAGATGTCCATATCTTGGTGCCATTTATGATGAAATCATCGCCGTCTTCTACGGCCCTTGTTTGAAGAGAGGCTAGATCAGATCCGGATTCTGGTTCGGAATAGCCTTGGCACCACTGAACTTCCCCTTTTGATACCGGCGGTAAAAACTCTCTTTTTTGTTCCTCTGTTCCATGTATCATCAGAGTAGGTGCCATCATTCGGGTTCCGAAAACATCCCTTCCAGGGGCTCGGTTGTAGGACATTTCCTCAGCGAAAACCACCTGCATCATATGCGAGACGCCTTGTCCACCATATTCCTCTGGCCACGCCATTGTGAGCCATCCTTTGTCTGCGAGTTTCTTGCGCATTTCTAGTCCAAATGCCCATTCGGCATCTGCATCATCTCCACCTTCGTGAGGCCTATTTGCTAGCTCCTCTTTCAACCATGCCGACAGCTCATTTCTGAATGAAAGCTCTTGATTTGAAAACTCAAAGTCCATCTTTTAAATCCTTAAAATTATGTTCATAGTCTTATATTCAATGTGCATGTTGTGTATGGTCTTTTTTAGCTAGGGGTCACAGCAAGGCATGTAACGGTCCTTACTATTCCTGGGATCACATGCACTTTTGATATTACCAAATCCCCTACTGTGTTTTGTCCTTCTGTGTTTGTGACGGCAATGATGTCATAAGGACCGATCACAGCATCCACAGTGACCACCTCGTCCAGGGCTATTAGGGCATTGGATACATCTCCTGCTTTTCCTGCAGCAGTCTCTATTAAAATATAAGCTGTAGTGGGCATGCCAAGAATTAAACACCTTGAATGATTTTCAATCTATATATATACGTGAATTCTATTTTGCCGGAAGAATGGGTGTCAATTAATAGGGCAATTCGGTTTCAATTTTCTACCTTTGTAGGCAATTAGTGGTCGGTTTTATATAATCGCTATGTTTACCGTAGTTGAGCAGAAAAAAATAAGGGTGATCTGGAGGTTTTCTCTTGTCCAATTCCGATCTTTTTAGGAAGGCGTGGGGTAGTTTCGCAACGGGGGTTTCTCTAATAACCACTGTTGAGGAAAACGGGTCTGTTCATGGTATGACTGCCAACGGTATCGCTTCAGTTTCTCTTGAACCTATGCTGGCAATGGTATGCGTGGGCCATTTTGCAAAAACCTACCCTATACTTGAATCAACTGGCAAATTTGGGATCAATATACTGGCTGAAGGCCAAAAAGCCATAGCGGAATATTATGCCAAGTCAGATCCACCATCTGGCGTTATCAGCCCTGCAATGTTTAGGTTCACTGAGACCGGCACTCCTTTCTTGGAAGGCTCACTTGCTTCTATGGATTGTCAGATTGTTAATGCTCATAAGGAAGGCGATCATACGGTTTTCATCGGTGAGGTGTCAGAAATCGAAATATCTGAGGGATCTCCACTTTTGTTCTACACCGGTAAATGGATGACTATTACTCAATAGCAGTAGCAATCATAGTAGCGATTGATTCCTAGCCGCTCAGACTGAAAGTAGATTGCTGTTGACAATGATTTTGTAGCTGACTTACTATTATAAGCCGATTTGCCAATAACCACGTTTTTTTGATGAACTGTTTAAAGTTTTCGAATAAGTGTTAGATTGGTATTCAATAAAACAGGTTTTAGTAAGTAGACTAGGAGGTTTATTTTCATGACTACTTCTTTCAAACCGCTGGGTAACCGAGTAGTTGTGGAACCCTTGGAAGGCGAGGAGCAAGTTAGCTCCGGAGGGATATACATACCCGATACAGCTAAAGAAAAGCCACAGGAAGGAACAATTGTTGCCGTAGGTCCTGGAAGGCTTACAGACGAAGGGGCTAGGGTGCCAATGGAATTGGAGGTCGGCGATAGTGTCGTTTATTCCAAGTACGCTGGTACAGAGTACAAAGAGGGAAACATAGAATATTTAGTGCTTAGAGAAGACGACATTCTATTTAAGAAATAATCATTTGTAACTGAAAAAAGTAGGAGGAAGTAATGGCAAAACAGCTGACTTTCAGTGAAGACGCCAGAGCTGCAATGAAACGTGGTATAGATACCATGGCTAATACTGTTGGGGTCACATTGGGTCCAAGGGGTCGGAATGTTGTCTTGGATAAGAAGTTTGGACCACCACAGGTCTGTAGTGATGGTGTGACCATTGCGAAAGAAATTGAATTAGAAGACGCCTTTGAAAACATGGGCGCACAACTTCTCAAAGAAGCTGCTAGCAAAACCAATGATGTAGCAGGGGATGGAACCACAACTGCCACAGTACTGGCACAGGCTATCATCCATGAGGGTTTCAAAAACATAGCTGCCGGGGCGAACCCAATGGCTATTAAGAGAGGTATAGATAAGGGTGTTGTAACGTTGAGGGCTGCTGTTCAAGATATGTCTACCCCAGTTGAGGGAAGAGTACAGATTGGTCAGGTAGCTTCCTTGTCTGCTCACGACGATGACATGGGAAATCTCATAGCTGACGTTATGGAGAAGGTTGGGAAAGATGGTGTAATCACTGTCGAGGAATCGAAGGGCCTTGATTACGAACAGGAATTCGTTGAAGGAATGCAGATTGATCGGGGATATATATCCCCTTACTTCATATCGGACCAAGATCGTATGGAATCATCCATTGAGGACCCCTACATACTGATAACCGACAAGAAGGTTTCGGCAGTATCTGATTTGCTGCCAGCACTAGAAAAGGTTCTACAAATAGGCAAGAACGTTATTATCATTGCGGAAGATATTGAAGGTGAGGCATTAGCCACCTTAGTGGTCAACAAATTACGAGGTACCTTGAACGTACTTGCTGTCAAGGCTCCTGGTTTTGGCGATCGCAGGAAGGCAATGTTGGAAGACATGGCTATTTTGACGGGTGGGGTAGTAATTAGCGAAGAGATTGGAAGAAAGTTGGATTCAGTGACAGTTGAGGATCTCGGACGTGCACGTAGAGTTGTTGCTAGCAAAGAGGAGACCACCTTTATTGAAGGTCATGGCGATGAAAGCCTGATTCAAGGAAGGATAAATCAAATTAGAGCTCAGATAGAAGAAACCACTTCTGATTTCGACCGGGAAAAACTTCAAGAAAGGCTTGCTAAATTGTCAGGTGGTGTCGCCATAATAAAGGTGGGCGCTGCTACAGAAGTGGAGCTGAAAGAAAAGAAGAATCGAGTTGAAGATGCCCTGTCAGCAACCAGAGCTGCCGTGGAAGAAGGCATTGTTCCAGGTGGTGGACTGGCCTTGGTTCGGGCACGCGAGTCCTTAGACGGGTTAGATCTCAAGGGGGATGAACAGACTGGGATCAATATTTTGAAAGCGGCTCTAGTGAAACCCCTTATGTTGATTTCTGAGAATACGGGTGTTTCAGGAGAGGTCATTTTGGCCGAAACCCTGAAAGGTGATGGCGACTATGGATACGATGCAGAAACTGGGGTGTACGGGAACTTATTAGAAGAAGGGATCATGGACCCTGCAAAAGTTACGAGAGCTGCTATTGAAAATGCATCTAGTGTTGCTGCAATGGTTCTGACTACAGAATCCTTGATAAGTGATATTCCGGAAGCAGCCCCACCGGCGCCAGCAATGCCTCCTATGGACTACTAAGAAGAAACTATTAGAAAATGAAAAGGTCTCCAGATTGTTCTGGGGGCCTTTTTTTTTGAGATTGACCTTGAATTTATATCCCGACACCTTGCGCATCAAGATACATTTGGCACTATAATCACATGATACTGGCACTGTAAGCCCATACTAAATGATTTGATTGGCGTCTTCTCCAGTAATTAGGTCCATAAATCACTTTTAAAGGTAGTTCACTTGTTCACACATCTTCACGTGCATACCGAATACAGCATGTTGGACGGACTGGCAAGATTGGACCCTTTAGTTAATAAAGCGGCATCCCTAGGCATGAAAAGTTTGGCTATAACTGACCATGGAGGCCTTTATGGTGCAGTCGATTTTTACCGAAAAGCCAAGAAGAACGGAGTAAAACCAATAATTGGATGTGAGATGTATGTTGCTACGGGAAGTCGCTTTGACCGTAACCCATCCGATAAAATACACCACCTCACGGTC